>OHGK01000261.1_pt1 | contig 38840 bp, 36 predicted proteins | sample 1567671 | NCBI WGS metagenome assembly OHGK01 (sample SAMEA3879577, study PRJEB24766) | human gut metagenome | biome: human-associated habitat; feature: feces | place: USA | collected 1985/1987 | reverse complement strand
GGCTGGCGGACCGCCGTTCCGGCGTCAAGATAACAGTTCCCTTTGCCTGGGAGACGGAGGGCCTGGCCGTCACTTGGACTGCGGAACTGAGGGAAGGATCTCCCTATGCCCGTATTTTGCTGGACATTTGCCCCATGCAGTGGGCCTCCCCCATTCGCATGGTGCGTGTGCTTGAACTATCCGCGCCGGATATTCAGACGAGGGGTAGCGTGAAGGGTGTTCCGGCCACAGCATTTGGCGGCAGGCTGTTTGCCGGAGTGGAAAGTCCGCTTTCCTTCAACGGGGAAGAGGAAGGAAAACTGGTGGCTCAAATTTCCCGCAAGGCGGATATTCCCTCACGCACGCATTTAAATGTTTCCGCCGTGCTGGGCGTTGCCGCTCCGGGCCAACTGCGCCGAACCTTCCAGCTGCAATACCTGAACGAAGAGCGTGCTCGGCCCTACGGAGCCTTTCTGAATTACAATACGTGGTACGACACCCTGTTCGACCGCTATGACGAAGCTTTTGCCATGGAAGCCGTGAGCTTGTACGGCGAAGAGCTGGTCCGCAAGCGCGGAGCCGTGCTGGATTCCATCCTTTTTGACGACGGGTGGGACAATCCGGAAACGCTCTGGGAGTTCAACGAAGGGTTCAAACACGAGTTCCGCAACGTCCATAAGCTTGCCGCTTCCTACGGTGCCGGTCCCGGGGTATGGTTTTCTCCCTGGGGCGGTTATGGCCGGCCCAAACAGAACCGGCTGAATGCCGCGGGAGACTGTTTTGAAACAAACGAACGCGGCTTTGCCTTGAGCGGGCCGAAGTATTATAATTATTTCAAGGAAATGTGCCTGCACATGATCCGGAACAACGGCATCAACCATTTCAAGCTGGACGGCACTTCCGGGGAGGAAACGCAGCTTCCCGGAAGCCGGTTTGCCAGCGATTTCGAGGCCGTTATCCATCTGCTGGGGGAACTGCGCGACGAACGGCCGGACCTGTTCATCAATCTGACCACGGGCACGTGGGCTTCCCCCTTCTGGTTCGGCATCGCGGATTCCGTGTGGCGCGGGGGCTGGGACCATGAGTTTATTGGCGAAGGAACCATGAGGCAGAAGTGGATGACGTTCCGGGATTCCCGCATTTTCAACAACAACGTGGCCGTTTCCCCGCTATTTCCCATCAATTCCCTGATGAACCATGGCATCATTTACACGCGGAAGGCCCGCGGCCTGGATACGGTGGAAGGAACGGACCTGGAGGATGAAATCTGGTCAGCCTTCGGGTCCGGCACGCAAATGCAGGAGATTTACATGACACCGCAGCTGCTTGAGCCGTCCCAATGGGATACCCTGGCCAGGGCGGCCATCTGGGCCAGGGAGAATAATGAAACGCTGGTGGACGTACACTGGGTGGGCGGCAGTCCCATGGAATTGCAGGTGTACGGCTGGTCCGCATGGTCTCCGGCCAAGGGGCTTCTCACCATCCGTAACCCTTCCTCGGAACGGCGCACCTGGAGTTTTGATCCCGGCTCCGTCTTTGAACTGCCGCCGGAAGCTCCGCGCAGTTATTCCGCCATTTCTCCCAATGGAAAGCGGCTCCCGTTCTCCGAGCTCCGCGCCGGAGAAATCGTCCGGATGGAGCTGGAACCGTTCGAGGTGATCGTGGTGGAAGCCCTCCCAAAACCGCGTGCGTGAAGCGGCAGAAAAAGCAGACGGGAACCGTCCGTCAGGAAGGCTCCGTTCCCCGCGCTTCCGGATTATATGTCCACCCCTCTTCCCCGTGGTATACCATCATGCGGGTCATGCCGCCGTCAATAACCAGGTTTTCTGCATTGACGAATCCGGAAAGGCACAGGAAAAACACCCCTTTCACAACATCCGCGGGGACGCCCGCGCGCCCTGCGGGATGCTGCAAGGCATCCTCCCACATCAAAGAGCCGAACTTTCCCGTATCAATCCAGCCGGGGCTGATGCTGTTCACGCGCACGCCGCGCGGCGCCAGGCTCATGGCGAGAGCATGCGTCAGCGCGAGGATACCGCCTTTCGCGGCGCTGTAGCTCTCCGTATCCTTCTGAGACATGAACGCGCGGCTGGAAGCTATATTAACGATGGAAGCCCCACGGGAAAAATGCTCCAAAAACAGACTGGACAACAGATAGGGAGCGGAAACGCCCACGCACAGAACCTTGTTGAACTCCTCGTAGGAACAGCCGGAAAGAATGCCCCGGCGGCTGATGCACGCATTGTTTACCAGCACATCCACGCGGCCGAAATGCTCAAGCACCTTTTCCGCAAAAAAGCGAAGGTCCTCCTCCACACCAGCATCACCTGTCACGCAGATATGGCCCTCTCCCGCCAGAACATCCAAAAGTCCGGCCGTCTGCTCATGGTCGACGTCCATCACAGCCAGCAGAGCTCCCGCCGCGGCAAAAGCCTCTGCAATGGCCCGGCCAATGCCGGAAGCGCCTCCCGTCACCACGACAACCTTGCCGGAAAAATCAGAATCCATCATGGTCTGATTGTCACTCTTCACCGGGAGAAGTCAACAAGTTCCCCGTCCACCGCCCTAACGTGCGTACATCACATACCTGTAAAAGCCCAGCGCATGGGAAAGAAGCGGAGAACGGGTAACGACGTCCGTTTCCAAAATAAGACGAGCCATGGCTCCGGAAACGGTCATTTCCGCCTCTTCCGCCCGGTGGCTCACGCGTTCCAGGTCATTTGCCTTCACCATCTCCATTTTTCCGGACTCCTGGAACCGGCTTATATGGCTGCGCAGTCTTTTCAGGCGGGAAACAACCTCCACTACCTCAATGGCCCTTTTGTCCGCCGTCTCCGGGTCCTTCACATCCTGCAGCAGAAGGCGGATACGTTCCAGAGACAGGCAGAATTCCTCCATGGTCATCATCGGATCATTCCAGACTTCAGGAGAATCAATCATCAGGGGATGGTCCACCCATATACCCGCAACCGTCTTGTACAGCAGGGGGGAATCGTACATTCTGGCAGTCGCCAGTTTTAATAGGGCGCGGAAGCAGCGCTTGCACTCCTGGTCAGCCTTTACCCTCAGCTTTGCCAGCCCTTTATGGTAATAATTCTCAAATCCGGGAAGCCATGCCTGATAAGTATGCTCCATACGCAAAACATTGACGGCCTGCTCCTGCACCATGCGGCACTGAAGAGCCAGGGACACGGCATACGCATCAGCGGCAACCTTGCAGTCTATCCCTTCCAGCATATCCACCATGGAGGAATACTGAACCAGATAGGCTTCCAGGGAAGGAAGCATCCTGCTGTTCAGGTACTGGGCCATTCTCTTGTTGGTCAGCTTCAGTCCATACTTTTCCAAATCACCCTTGATCACGGCAGAGCCGTAATACTTGACATCATGAATCCTCAGGAGCTGCTCCATCACTTGGGAGTGCGCCTTCGCCACGCGTTCCCGTAGAATGGCGTGAAAAACGGGATGCTTCTCCCTGGACAACTTCTGAATATCCGGATTCAGGGTAAGAAGCTGTCGGCAATTCTCCTCATACTGCTTCTGCCGTTCCGCCAGCCGTCCCAGCTCTTCCATCACGCCTTCCCCTCTGTCGCGGTCCTGGACGGAGACAATCAAATCAGCCATCTGCTCCACATCCCTCAGCCGCAGAGAAAGCAATTCCTCATAAGATTCCACCGGGGAAAGCTCCCCGGAGCCGTTCTCCTGAGCCTGAGCATTCCCTTCCTCCCTGTCCCCACAGGAACATGGCGCCAGGAAGCATACGCCTCCCAACAAGGAAAATTTCAAGAATAAAAAGAGATGGTATCTGTGCTTCATGAGGGAGGGACGTTGACGAGGGCAAGCCTCAGCAGCATCGGGCTGCATGGTTACCGTAAAAAAGACAGCACAAAGTTCAAGGTCTTTTCATTCCATCCGCAAAAAACTTGCCGTGGCATATCTTGCCGTCAAAGAAAGTCTACTGCAGTTCCACACCGTATTTACTATAGAAAAAATGAACGTTTCCCTCTTACGGACAGTCGCACCTTATTACCTATTCAACACCATACCTGCCGTGATTCTTGACATTCTGCAATACGGGCATCCCGCCCTCCGGGAGAAATGCAGTCCCATTGTCCATATCAATTCCGACATCCTCAGCTTTCTGCAAGACATGCAGGAAACACTGGCGCAGGGAGGCATCGGACTGGCGGCGCCGCAGGTGGGCCGTCCCATCCAGATGGTCACCATCAACATCCCCCTCACGGACACCTCCACCACGTGGCTGGAAGTGGACGGCAGCCCTGCCACGCTGGCACAACTTATGCCGCTGAACTTCATCAACCCGGTCCTCCACCCCTTCGGCAAAAAAGTCCCGTACCGGGAAGGGTGCCTGAGCATCTCCAAGGTATATGCGGACGTCACGCGGCGTTCCTGCGTAAAAGCCACGCTCATTCTGATGGACGGAAGGGCCGTTACCATCAAATGCAACGGCCTTCTGGCACGCTGTCTGCAGCATGAAGTGGATCACCTTCACGGCAGCCTGTTCACGGACATCGTTTCTCCGCAGGACCATGAAAAAGTCATCCGGCGTCTTAGACTGACACATCCGGATGCCTTTGAGGAAGACGACGACAGCTACGCACGTCGCATGAAGGAGGAACGCCGGAGACTGGCCCAGGCCGCCCAGGTTCCGGCCATACCCCGGAAAACCGCGTGACCCACCTCTGTAAAAAAGCCCCGGCTTCCCTTTCAATGAAAGCCGGGGCAAATGCGACTGGCGGCAGCCAGGCTCAGTTGACCCAGTCCAGCACCACTTTACCGGACTTGCCGGAATTCATGGCCTCAAAGCCTTCCCGGAACTCCGTATAGGGCAGGCGGTGCGTGATGATCGGTGCGATGTCCAGGCCGCTGCGGATCATGGAATCCATCTTGTGCCATGTTTCAAAAATTTCACGTCCATAAATGCCTTTCATCTTCAGCCCCTTCCAGATGAACTTGTTCCATTCGATGCTGGAGCCGTCCGGCTGAATCCCCAACAGGGAAATACTCGCACCGTTGCGGGAATTGTCGATGATGTCTTTCAGGCAGGAGGGAGCGCCGCTCATTTCCAGGCACACGTCAAACCCTTCCGTCATCTCCAGTTCCTTCATCACGTCGGAAAGTTTTTCACGGGTCACATTCACTGTGCGGTCCGCTCCCAGAGTTCTGGCCAGACCCAGGCGGAAATCGTTGATGTCCGTAATCACCACGGTTTTGGCCCCGGCCTTTTTGCACACGGCGGCGGCCATGCAGCCGATGACGCCGGCGCCCGTAATCAGGACGTCTTCGCCCACCAGGTCCCAGGAAAGGGCCGTATGGACGGCATTGCCCAGCGGGTCGAAAATGGAGGCGATTTCCATCGGAATGTTCTTGTGGATGCGCACCACGTTGTCCTGGGGAATGGAAAGGTATTCCGCAAAGCATCCGGGCCTGTTCACTCCCACGCCCTGCGTATTCGGGCACAAGTGCTTCTGGCCGGAGCGGCAGCTGCGGCAGTGGCCGCAGACGATGTGCCCTTCTCCGGAAACGATCTCCCCGGGCTTGTACTCGGTCACGGATGAACCTACGGACTCAATAACGCCGCAGAATTCGTGCCCCACATGCATGCCCACGGGAATGGTCTGCTGGGCCCACTTGTCCCAGTTCCAGATATGAAGGTCCGTGCCGCAAATAGCCGTTTTGTGAATCTTAATCAGAACATCGTTCGGGCCGCCTTCCGGCATGGGAACATCCATCAATTCCAAACCGGGACCTGCCTGCGTTTTTACAAGAGCTTTCATGCGCCCCATTCATGCTCTTTTTCCTCCCCGGCGGCAAGCTCAAAATCGCTTGCGCGCCCCTGTAAAACGCAGTTCCGGACCATGCCGAGAAAACGGGGAAAAACTGTTAGGGCGCCTTTACGGAAAAGCTTTCCTGTTCAAGCGACAATTCCTACACACACGCACTTTGCCCTTTCCAATAATGATGAATCATGCTACCAAGCTATACGGTTCATCTGCTGAACATCTTACTCCATACTTACAGAACCATGGCGAAGTCATTTTTACCCACCATTTTCGAACATCCGTATGAAATCGATCCCAAATACGGAAAAAGCGTAGCGTATTTCTGCATGGAATACGCTATCGACAACTCCTTTAAAATTTACTCCGGTGGTCTGGGCTACCTGGCCGGCTCCCACATGCGCAGCGCGCATGACCTCCGCCAGAACCTTGTCGGCGTCGGCATTCTGTGGAGTTACGGCTACTACAACCAGATTCGTGCGGAAGACGGCTCCATGGCTACGCAGTACATGCGTAAAAACTACCCGTTCCTGGAAGATCACAACATCAAATTCCTCATCCACGTCTGCGGCGCGCCGGTATGGGTAAAGGCCTATTTCCTGAATCCGGAAACATTCGGCACCGCTCCCATGTTCTTCCTTTCCACGGACCTGGAGGAAAATGACGAGGAAAGCCGCAACATTTCCCGGCGCCTGTATGATGCCAACGGCTTCACCCGTATCGCCCAGTACGTTCTGCTCGGCAAGGGGGGCGCGCGTCTCTTTGACGAGCTGGGCATCGAGCCGGAAATCTACCACCTGAATGAAGCCCACGGCCTTGCCGCCGCCTTCCACGTGCTGGCCAAGACGGGCAGCGTGGAAGAAGTGCGCAAGCGCTTCGTCTTCACTACCCATACTCCGGAAGAAGCAGGCAATGAAAAGATGGACGTGAACACGATGAACACGTTCTCCTTCTTCGACGGCCTCTCCATGGAACAGGTCCGCGCCGCGGTGGGCCTGACGGACAACACCTTCAACTACACGCTGGCCGCCCTGCGCCTTTCCCACATCGCTAACGGCGTTTCCAAGCTCCACGGGGAAGTCTCCCGCCAAATGTGGAAAGACTATGAGGGCATCTGCCCCATCACCCACATCACCAATGCCCAGAACCAGAAATACTGGCAGGACCCGGAACTGGCGGAAGCCTTCCACGCCCGGAATAAGGAAGCCTTCATTCGCCGCAAGCGCGCCTTGAAAAAAGCCCTCTTTCGCATGGTGGGGGAACAAACCGGCCGCGTCTTTGATCCCAACTGCCTCACCATCGTCTGGGCGCGCCGCTTTGCGGCCTACAAGCGGCCGGACCTGGTCACCGGAAACCCCACCATGTTTGAGCGCATGCTTCAGCGTACCAACTATCCGGTGCAATTCATCTGGGCAGGCAAACCCTACCCGATGGACCACGGCGCCATTGAAATCTTCAACCGCTTGAACGACATGACCGCCAAATACCCCCGTTCCGCCGTACTTACCGGCTATGAACTGGGCCTGAGCCGCTACCTCAAGAATGGCTCGGACGTCTGGCTGAACAATCCCGTGGTCACCCGGGAAGCGTCCGGCACCTCCGGCATGTCCGCGGCTATGAACGGCTCCATCTCCGTCTCCACCAACGACGGCTGGATCTGCGAATTTGCCAGGGACGGGGAAAACTGCTTCGTCATTCCGGAAGCGGCCCCCCACCTCTCCCCGGAAGCCCGCGACCGCTCCGACCGCGACAACTTCTACAACATTCTGGACGACAAGATTCTCCCGCTCTACTACGATCACAACGACAAGTGGATGGAAATCGTCTTCAACGCGATGACGGACATCTATCCCGAGTTTGATTCCGACCGGATGGCCGACGAGTACTATACCAAAATGTACAACAGTTAGGAACAATTCCTTTCTATTGCCGAACAATGTTGACCGGCTGCTCCGCTTTCAGCGGGGCAGCCTTTTTTAAGCAGAAGGAAAAAAATCAAACTCTCTTTTCCGGTTTCCACCGGCACACCCCTCCCCGGGAATAATGGAAAACCAGAAGAAAGCCCTCATTGCCTTTCACCAAAATATCTCATCCAGACAGAGGAAGAAAATGCTTCTTCCATGAAAGAAGGCAACCGGCAATAAAACCACAGGAAATAATGCCGATCCACGGCGGCATGAAGCCTCCGGATTCCGTACAGGACAGAGGCTCCTGTCCTTCCGAGGAAGGAAAAACTCTCCGCTGTAGCATGGAAATTCCCTCCGGGCATGGGAAACACGCCGCAGACACCCCTGCACTCTCCCCGTGGCCAAAAAACCTCTCTCACGCAAAAGAAGGCTGAGAACTGCCCTAACCCTCCGTTTCCGGCTTATCATGCTCCCCAGAATCCGGAGTCTTGACTCCGGCCCTGCGGTGGCGCGGGAAAATATTCTCCTCCTGCCAGACACGGGAAAAGGCGGAAGTAATCAGGCCCGTTGAAATGGCAATGATGGACACGGCGATGAACATGATCACTCCGGTAAAAATACGTCCCATCGCCGTGATGGGCACCAGGTCCCCGTATCCCACCGTACTCAGGGTTTCCACGGCAAACCAGAGGGCGTCGAAAAACGATCTGAACTTTTCCGGCTGGGCCTCGTGCTCCGCAATGTAAATCCCCAGGGAGGTCACATACAGCATGAACAGGATGACGGAAAAAAACAGGAAAAACTCGTCCCGGATCAGGTAAAAGGCCCTCTTGAAACTGGCGGCGGTTTTATTAAAGCGCGCCAGCTTGAAAATGGCCAGTACCCGGACAAGCCGGAGGGAATACAGCACCTGCCAGTCCGCCCCGAAAAACATGCTCAGGAACGGCAGGCAGACAATGAAATCCAGAATCCCCATGCCGCTGAACACATACATCCTGCGCGGCTTGGCGCACAATACCCGCAGAATGTATTCAAAGACGAAGAAATAGCTGATCCAGTTATTCACCTTGCCGGCGATCCTCCCTACCATGGGATGAACGTCCGGAATGGCATTCAACGTGTACAGGACGAACCAGACCAGGATCAGCACCCGGACGACATTCTCCCAGGGGCCGAAATTGGCTGCGCCTTCCTTCGTGCGGGTAATCAGGGGCATGGGGCATTCAGGGATGGAGGGCGGCTTTCCACTCATCGGCCTTGAAGCCGACGCAGATGCGCCCGTTGACAATTAAAATGGGCCGCTTAACCAGCATGCCGTTGGTCGCCAGCAGGGCCGCCTGCTCCTCCAGGCTCATGCCGGGAAGCTTGTCCTTCAGCCCCAGATTCTTGTACATCAGGCCGCTGGTATTGAAAAACTTCCTGGACGGCAGCCCGCTGTCCCTGATCCATGCAAGAAGTTCCTCCTTCGTGGGATTCTGTTCCACGATGTGGCGATCTTCATAGGAAACACCTTGTTCATCAAGCCATTTCTTGGCTTTCTGGCAGGTCGTGCACTTGGGATATTCGATAAACAGGCAAGACATATCCTCACGCTAGCCCCGCATAAACTCCGGGTCAAGCGGCCAGCACAGCCATCATGCCGTCATGACTTGATTGGAATGATTCCACACATGGGCAAGGCCCCACGGAAAAAGCGCCATTCAGCTCAGGCATTCAGCTTAAAGCACCATGACGCTGCCAAGCTGCGCTATGGACACCGGATTGGCCTGCCGTTCCTCCAGCGCATTCGCCAGCGCGAGAGACGCCTGTTCCTCCCCGTGTACTAGAATGATATTGCTCTTGGGACCGCCGGTCCTGTCAAAATACTCCAGCAATTCGCCGTGGTCCGCATGGCCGGAGAAGGAATCCATCTCCCGGATTCTGGCGCGCACGCGGTATTGCTTGCCCAGGATCGGGACCTCCTTCCATCCATCGATGATCTTACGACCCAGGGTATGTTCCGCGCAATACCCCACAAAAAGGACAGTATTCTTCGGATTGCCGATGTTGTTTGCCAGATGGTGCAGGATGCGGCCTGCCTCGCACATGCCGGAAGCGGAAATGATGATGGCCTGTCCGTCCATCCTGTTCAGCGCCTGGGACTCTCCCACGGAACGGATCATCCGCAGCTGCTCAAAGGAGAACGGATCCTGTTCCCGGAACAGGAAATCGTACACTTCCTTGTTGAAGCACTCCGGATGAATGCTGAAAATTCCCGTGGCGCTCACGGCCATGGGGCTGTCCACATATACGGGCAGCAGAGGAAGATGACCTTCATGGTAGGCCCTGTTCAGCAGGTAAAGGAGCTGCTGGGTGCGCTCCACCGCAAAGGAGGGAATGTAAATGCGGCCTCCCAGCTCCAGGGCCTCCCTGATCGCCTGGCAGAACGTCTCGTCATCCCGGGAAGGAGCTTCATGAAAACGGCCGCCGTAGGTGCTTTCCATCAGCAGAATATCCACATCCGGCACAGGCACGGGATCGCGCAGAAGCTCGTTGTCGCCCCTCCCCACGTCCCCGGAAAACAGGAAACGCTTCCTCTTGCCGTCGTCCCGGTCTTCAATATCCAGGCATACCTGGGCGGCTCCCAGAATGTGGCCCGCATCGTAAAACGTCAGCGTTACTCCCGGAGCTACCGGAATGGGACGTTCATAGCCGATGTTCACAAACAGGCGCATGCAGCGTTCGGCATCCTGCTCGGAATACGTGGGGTACACCTCCGGTTGGTCAATGCCGCGGCGCTTGTTCATCTTGTTGATGAACGCGCAATCGTGTTCCTGGATGCGGGCGGCGTCCGCCAGCATGATCTGGCAAAGGTCGCGCGTGGCGTACGTGCTGTACACATTTCCCTGAAATCCCTTCTTCACCAGATTGGGAAGGTTTCCGGAATGGTCGATGTGCGCATGGGAAAGAATCACCACGTCCACATCTGCCGGAGAAAAATACGGAAAATCCTTGTTGATGTGCCACGCTTCCTCTCGCCTGCCCTGATACATGCCGCAATCCAGAAGAATCCTGCTCCCGTTCACCTCCAGCAAATGCTGGGACCCCGTCGTCGTACCTGCCGCGCCGCAAAAATGAATTTTCATTAATACATGTGTACAACAAGCCCCCGTCCAAAGCAAGAAATCAATGCCGTCCGGAATGATGAATTTCCTGTAACGATGCCCGCTATTTAAACTCTTTGCACAGGTTTTCATCCGGTAAAACTCCTCATCAACACGGCATATATTCCCGAAAAGGTTTTCATAACACATGAGGACAACTTCCGGAGTAAGGAAAAACAAAAAGCTGTTCCCTCAATATTGAGGGAACAGCGCATCACAAATACCGTTTGCTCTTAAAAAATCAAAGAGGCAATATCCTCATTCCTTGACGAGGCATTCCTATGACAGGCGCCCCATAATTCCCCTTCTCATACAGAAAAACAAAATCATCTGTTGTTTTAACCTCAAGGCCATTTTCCCAGTCTATATATTCATAGGAATCCGAGCATGTTGCATATGTCCACCCCTCATATTGAAACCTTATGTTAACATGGCCATCCAGAAAAATATCACCCATATCAAGAAAAAATCCCACCCCTGGTATCATACTCAAATACCAGGGCGTTTCTCTTTCAACAGTTATTTTAATTCCATCAATTTCATATCTTTCAATTGAACGATAGTAGAACACAAATGATAGCAGAAGCTGCAATGCATAAACAAAAATAATTGCCTTTGCGGCATTGGCTGTTTTCCTTGATTTTTTCCCTGGCAAAAACTCTTTTTCCATGTATCTGCTACTTTATATTTGTTCCTATTCCATGTACCCTTGTCAAAATATTGTGATTCAAATACTTTGGATTTTTTTTCAGAGCCAGCTGCCGCTCTGTCAGATTTCATTTCCGGTTCACACTCCTGTTGTCTTATGCCAGAACGAATCAATGAGTCTCCAAAATCAATCACCAGGCAACCCTTGCACATAATTATCCTTTGTGAAGCGCCCATGCAAAATGACGAGCATTATTGGCACCATTGGCAGCGAATTCAGGCTTAAACCCAACATCTTTTTGATTTCTCAAAGTATGCCATGCATTACCCTCTTGAAATCGCAAGACCTTTATCTACATGAAAAAGATTGTCAACATGATTAAACCATTTACTTTCTCTTTTCATTTCTTCCCTTTTAGAAAAGAGAACACAGATAGCGGATAAGAAATGCCCATGAAACGCGGGAGCCTCTCTGACCATGGAACAATAAAACGCTATTCCTTCAACCCGGAAGGAACAGCCTGCAAAACATGCTCATTGCCTTTCAAGAAAGTCCAAGAGCAAACGCATACACAAAGGGGAAAAACCATAAAACAGACAAAGCCAGAGCTAGGATAAAATCCATTTTCTTTTTAGCTTCAATGAGTCCTCCTACCCCCCACAACAAACTAAGAATAGGACCGCTAAGTATTATTAGCCCAAAAAACATCGTGACCCATTCAGACAAGTTACTCAAATCCATCCATTTCGGAAAACCATAAAAACGGACTCCCACCTCCGTTCCGCAGAAAAGCAATGTAAGGATCCATGAAGCTAGCACGGGATAGTATGATTTGATCTTCATGGGGATGATTTAAACAACGGCAACGAATATCTTCTGCATTCTCATCTTCTTCAGCGAATCATCGACTCCCTGCAAAACGCAGGTGCATAAATTTAATAGAGCACCGTGTTACCACCTGCAGAATGCTGTTTTCTTACTCAGAGATTTCATTTCTAAGAGGCGGACCTTGATTAAGTGGAACATGGGAAAAAGAATGCACCACGGGATTACCGCGGAATACCGAAATCGGGACAGCCTCCTGCCTGTTGAAACCATAGCAAAAACCGACAAAAAAGGCGGGAAAAAATCCCGCCTGCTCAAATTTTCTACAGAATGAAAATCTACTTCCCTTCCTGATTGGTTTCCTCCGGTTTTTCCGCTTCCACGTCAATGGGCTGCGAAAGTTCCGGAGAAGGTCTGGATTCCGGCTTGGAAGCGGAGGAATCGGACATGGCTTCCTTTTCCGTCTTCAACAACTCGTCCTCAAACTCGGATTTGGCCTTCTTGAACTCTCCCAGGCTCTTTCCCAGTCCACGGGCGAATTCCGGAAGTTTTTTGGCTCCGAACAGCAGAAAGACAATCACCAGAATGGCGATGATCTCCGGAGTTCCCAGACCGAAAATGGCTAGTGTATTCATCATGGAAGATACGATATTTTTAACAGATTTATTTCAATGTGGAACTTCATAATACGCTTCATGCGTCATCGCTCCCAGCCTGTTCCTGCTTTTGCTGTTCTGCAAGCCTCCTGACGGCAAAACGGTGAAAACGCCAGACCACGAGGAAAATCACCAGCGAAAGCACCGCCAAACTGCCCCACAGAAGCCAGGATGCGGCGGATGCCGCCTCTTTGTCGCCCAACTCTCCAGCCTGGCTCCAGTAATAATAGGACAGCACGGGGTTCCAGGCTAGGGAACTGTCCGGAAGCAGATGCAGGCGCGCCATGCGGTTCATGGCGGGCAGATAGGCAGCCTGGGCGGAAGCCTTCATCAGGGAATCTCCCTGTGCGTCATCTCCCTTGGCATAATAAAGCTGGGCCAGCATGTACATGCCCTTGGGACTTCCCGTAGCATCCACGACGCGGCGCAGAAGCCTGTACGCCTCATCGGCATCCAGTTCGCCGCCCTTGCCGTTCTGAAGAAGTTCCGCGGCCTTCAGGGCCGCGGGAGCATAGCCGATTGCGGCGGCTTCCCTGTACAAAGACAGAGCGCGGGCGGCATGCTCCCCGGACGGGGAATCCTCCATGAGCATATCTGCCAGGGCAGCCATGCTGTACGGGTCCTTCCACTCCGCCCCCTTCTCAAACCATTGGCGGGCCTTCTCCATGTCCCGGGGCATATACTTGCCGTCCCGGTACATGATGCCCAGTTCCATGACAGCACCCAAATCCTTTTGCTGCGCGGCCTTTTCAAACCATTGCACGGCCCAATTCGCATCCCTGGGCACGCCGAGGCCGTCCCGGTACTTGAAGCCAAGCAGCCCCTGGGCTGTCAGGTTCCCGTGTTCGGCCGCACGCGTCAGCCAGGGGACGGACTTCTCCGGGGAACTGCCGGGAACCAGCTTCCTTTCATAAAGAAGGCCCACCCACAGGGCGGCCTTGGGATCGCCCGCCTCCGCCTCCTTCTGCCAGGAATGGAGGGCCTTTTCATAATAGCTGGTGGCCAGGGCCTCGTCCCGGAGGCCTCCCATGCCCTTGGAAATCATCGCCGCCGTCTGATACTGGGCATCCGCATTGCCGCTGTCTGCGGCGCGGGTAAACCAGAACCGGGCTTTCTCCATATTCTTGGGATAAAGACGGCTGCCGGTGTAAAACAGCTTGCCCAGGTCCAGCATGGCAGACACGTTCCCGGCATCGGCCGCCTTCTCCGTCAGGGAAACGTACTGATTCATCCATCGGGAAGTTTCCGGCACATTGCCGGCCACCTCATAATGCACGACCAGTTGTTTGGCCGCATCTGCGTCTCCGTTCATGGCTTTCTCCCTGAGCCCGGCCAGATAGGCGTCAAAATCTCCTTCTCCAGAGGAAACCGGAGAAGGAGGGACAGGAGATGCCTGAAGAGAAGGCTGTGCCAGGCACAGCGCGCATAATCCGGCAAGGAACCACCATCTGCAATGTCTCTTCATACCGGCACAAGTAAATGATTAACGTCCTCTGCCTCCGCGGGAAAAACCGCCGGAGGATCTGCCTCCGAAGCCGGGCTTGCGGAATCCTCCTTCGCGGCGCTGGAAGCCACCTTCACGGCGTTGAAAACCTCCCTCGCGACGGTCACCTCCGAAGCCGCCTTCATGACGTTGAAAACCTCCTTCGCGACGATCTCCTCCGAAACCGCCTTCACGCCTCTGGAAACCTCCTTCGCGACGATCTCCTCCAAAACCGCCTTCACGGCGCTGGAAACCTCCCTCGCGACGATCTCCTCTAAAACCGCCTTCACGGCGTTGGAAACCTCCCTCACGGCGATCCCTATTGAAACCGCCTTCACGCCTTTGGAAGCCTCCCTCACGGCGGTCGCCTCCGAAGCCGCCTTCGCGGCGCTGGAAACCTCCCTCGCGACGATCCCTATTGAAACCGCCTTCACGCCTCTGGAATCCTCCTTCACGGCGGTCGCCTCCAAAACCACCTTCGCGGCGACCTCGGAAATCGTCGCTCCGGTCATTCCGGCGGTCACGGGAACGGAAAGAATCATCCCGCATCACATCACCTTCCGCGACCTCATCCTGTTCGTCCGTATCTGCAAAACGGGTCTTCATCTCGGGAGAAGGCTCATAAGATTCTCCCGCTTCAAAATCGTCCGGATTAAATACATAACCCTCATCGGAGTCAGAAGCGCTGCCGGATTGTTCCGTTTTGGCGGAAGTCCCGGTGGCAAGCTGGGCCGCACCCAGGTACTTGCGCTGGCGGGGCGGATTCTTCAGAAGAAGAGCCACATCGGCATCATCCATGAACCTCCAGCTTCCTGGGTCCAAATCACCGCCCCACAAGGAACCGATGCGCACGCGCACCAGCTTACGCACGCGCAGGCCCAGGCACTGGAACATCTGGCGGACCTGCCGTTTCAAGCCCTGCTCCAGCACGATGCAGGCGCGGCGCGCGGAAGCGCGGCAGACATATTTGGCCTTGGCGTTGCCTTCCGGAATGCGGACTCCGCGCAGGAACTGCATCAGGACGGAATTGTCAAAATTCTGATCCACCGTCACCCAGTACTCCTTCTCAATGCCTCCGGTGGGATGGGAAAGGGTCTGAGTCAGCTCTCCCTTGTTGGTCATGATCAGCAGGCCCTCGGAATCGGCATCCAGGCGGCCCACGTAATTCAAATGGCGCAAACGGGGCGGCAGCAAGTCGTAAACAGTGCCAATCGCGCCCTGGGCCTCACGGCTGCACACATAGCCGCGGGGCTTGTTCAGCAGCACTACCACTTCCTCCATGGGAGTCATGTGGCGGCCGTCCACCTTCACGAAATCCTTATCGGTTACTTTCATTCCGGGAGTATCAATAACTTTCCCGTTCACCTCCACACGTCCTTCCTCAATCAATCTGTCAGCCACCCGGCGGGAATCAATGCCGCAGGATGCCAGGAATTTATTAATGCGGATACCTCCGTTTTCTTCGGAGCCATGTTGTTCTTCACTCATATCGATGTAATGTCCGCTATCTCAGCGGATGTTTTTTATTTGTTTGTTTTGCCGGCAGAACACGTTTTCCAAGGGGAAAAGTTCCGCCAGAAGAAAAAAGCCTCCCGGTTTATAGACATCCGAGAGGCTTCCTGTATTAGGAAAATGATGCGCCATAACGGCCCCGCAGAGGGAAAATCCCGGCGGAAACACTGTCAGGCTTAAGCTTCATGCTTGGTCTTCGGCAGGCCGAGGGGGCTTTGGCCCTTCTTCCATTCACCGCGTTCCTTGAGGAGCTTGACGCGTTCGAAACGCTTCAGGACGGAACGCTTGCCGCCTACGGTACCGGTTGCTTTGAGGCTGGAATGCTTGGACATGATCTTGTGATTTCGTAAAAGGTTCAGAAAGGTGCTTTACACCACCCTCACGGTGGCAGGCGAGGTCTTATAACGGAAGCCCCCCCTCTTGGCAAGAGAAATTTGACGCGACGGCCAAATATCTCACCTGGCGCCGTCCTCCAGATGCGCCTCCACCCATGCCCGCCATAAATCCGGACGGTTCAGGCGCGTACGTTCCAGGGACCGTTCATGCTTCCATTTCTCAATGGCGGGATGGTTGCCGCTCAGCAGGATTTCCGGAACGGACAGGCCGCGGAACTCATTCGGCTTGGTGTAGGCGGGAGCCTCCAGCAAACCGTTGGAAAAAGACTCCTCCACGGAAGAACGTTCATCCCCCAGCACCCCGGGAATCAGCCGCGCCACGGCGTCAATGACCACGACGGCGGCTATGGCTCCGTTGGTCAGGATGTAGTCCCCGATGGACAATTCTACGTCCACCAGTTCCTCCACCACGCGGTGGTCCACCCCCTCGTAATGGCCGCAAAGAATGATGAGATGGCCGCCGGAAGCGGCCAGTTCCCCGGCCAGGTCCTGGTTGAACGTCCTCCCCTGCGGAGTCATCAGCACCACCCGCGTTTCCGGGCGCCTGAGTTCCTCCACGGCGGCGAAAATAGGTTCCGGCTTCAGCAGCATGCCCTGTCCGCCTCCGCAAAGATAATCGTCCGTCTTGCGGTGCCTGTCCTTCGTCCAGTCCCTGATATTGTGGCAGCGCACCTCCACAAGGCCCTTTTCACGGGCCTTGCCGAGGATGCTCCCCGCCAGGGGGGCTTCCACCATCTCCGGAAACAGGGAAAGAACGTCTATGGTCAGAGCGGCAGACATAAAAGGAAAATGTCAGCGGTCGCGCTTGTGGCCGCGCAGCATGGCCTCAATAAAGGGGTCCAGGTTGCCGTCCATCACGTCCTGAATGTTGCCGGACTCCACGCCCGTGCGCAGGTCCTTCACCATCTGGTAAGGCTGGAAGACATAGGACCGGATCTGGTTGCCCCAGCCGATGTCCCCCTTCTCACTGTACTGACGGTCCGCCTCAGCCTGCTTCTTGTCTTCCTCAATCTGGTACAGCTTGGCGCGCAGCATATTCATGGCCTCTTCCTTGTTGCGCAGCTGGCTGCGTTCGTTCTGGCAGGCCACGATCACTCCGGAAGGAATGTGCGTGATGCGCACGGCGGTTTCCACCTTGTTCACGTTCTGGCCGCCCTTGCCGCCGGAACGGTAGGTATCCACCTTCAAATCCTTGTCCAGAATCTCAATGTTGATGGAATCGGAAACCTCCGGAGTAGCGTCCAGGGACGCAAAGGAAGTGTGCCTCTTTCCGGCGGAATCAAAGGGAGAAATGCGCACCAGGCGGTGAATGCCGCGCTCGTTCTTCAAATAACCGTAGGCATACTCCCCGTCCACCTTCACGGTCACGGAACGGATGCCGGCATCGTCGCCGTCCGTACTTTCCAGATAAGTCACCGTAAAGCCGCGGCGTTCGCACCAGCGCATATACATGCGCAGCAGCATGGATGCCCAGTCGCAGGCCTCCGTGCCGCCGGCTCCGGCATGAATCGTCAAATAACAGGAAGCCTGGTCCTGCGGAGAATTCAGCAGGGTCAGCAGCTCAAAATCGGCCAGGGACTTCTCCCATTTTCCGAACTCTTCCACAGCCTCACGTCCCAGGTCGTCGTCGTCCGCCTCCTGGGCCAGTTCAATCGTGGCGTCTATATCTTCCAGGCGCGACTTCAGGGAGGAAAACGCCTCCATCCTGTGCTTCAGGGGATTCACTTCCGCCATCAGCGCCCGCGCGGCGTTCTGGTCATCCCAAAAATCCGGGGCGCTCATGCGTTCGTCCAACTCGGCTACTCGTTTTTGTATGCCGTCCAGGTCAAAGATAGCTCCCGAGCTCGGAAAGACGGCTGTGCAAAGCAGCCGTGTCGAGCGCCGAGAGATCTGCAGCGATATGGGGATCCATGCGCGGGAACCTACCATGAATCAGACAAGCGGAAAAGGGCAAAATGCCGTGCCTTCAAGTCATCCCGCGCCATGAGCCGGCAAATGGCCACACAGGAACCAGCCCTGCCCCTCCAATACTTCCTTCCATTCCCGCACTCCCGGAACCCGGAACGGAAAAGCTCCCGACTTTCATGGCGAAAAAACTCCCCTGAAACCCGGAAGAAGAAAATTTTTCTTACTCGCCTTCCGTAACTCGTAAAATCCCGCCGTGGAAAACAGGAATCGCCCTCCACAAAAACGGAATTCCCAGTCTCCTTTACAAGGACGCGAACCTTGCAGTTCCACCCCCGGATCAAGACACCCTATCTGCCTCCGTTTTCCACACCGTCCGCAAACGGGCGAATACGGCAGGACTTGAGCCGTTCAATCTCCTCAAAAGTCATGATGTGCTCAATCTGGCAGGCAACCTCATTGGCCCGTTCCTCCGACAGGGCGAGTTCTTCACGCAGGAAATCAAACAAAATGCCGTGGCTGACGATGATCTTGCCCGCGATTCTGCGCCCCTGCGGAGTCAGCTTGACGGGGGCATACTGCGTGTATTCCACCAGGCCTATGTCCGCCAGCTGCTTCACGGCGGAAGTCACGGAAGGCATCTTCACCTTGAGCATTTCCGCAATATCCCGCACCTGGGCTGTGCCGTTCTTTTCAGACAGCAGGCCGATGGCCTCCAGGTAATCTTCATTGCTCTTGGTAAGTTCCAGCATGGTGTGAGAAATCAGTTAACCCCTTAGGCGGAACTAACTCAAGATTTTTTCCAGCCTTATTTAGAATTAGAAAAAAAACCGCCGCGGACAGAACTCCGCGGCGGCCAAATCAATCAGTGTAAAACGAAGTGAAGCTTATTTCTCTTCAGAGGGGCTCCATTCTTCGTTTTCACGGGTAGCCAGATTGAAGGCGTGTTCCAGACCGACCATGTCGCTGCTCGGGCGAAGGGCTTCAAAGGAAGCGGTTTCACGGCGGAGCTGTTCGGTGTCGTAATTGACGGCCTTGATGGAAAGGCCGATACGGCGTTCGATGCTGTCCACCTTGATCACGCGGGCGGTGATTTCATCACCCACCTTGATCACGTCCTTCACGCGTTCCACATGGTCTTCGCTCAGCTGGGAAATGTGGATCAGGCCGTCGATGTCGCCGTCCAGATTCACAAAGGCGCCGAAGCTGGCGATCTTGGCCACCTGGCCGCTCACCATGTCGCCCACCTTGAAGCGGTCGTTGATGGATTCCCACGGATCGGACTCAAGCTGCTTGATGCCAAGGGAGACGCGCTGGTCTTCCTTCTTGATTTCCAGAACGATGGCTTCCACTTCGTCGCCCTTCTTGAGCACTTCGGAGGGGTGGTTGATCTTGCGGGTCCAGCTCATGTCGGACACGTGGATCATGCCGTCGATGCCTTCTTCCAGGCCCACAAAGGCGCCGTAGGGAGTAAGATTGCGGACCTGGCCCTTGATAACGGTGCCGATCGGGAAGCGGGATTCGATATCCGCCCAGGGATTGTCTTCCAGCTGACGGACGCCGAGGGAAATCTTCTGTTCCTTGACGGAAATGGAAAGCACAACGGCTTCGATCTCCTGGTCTAGCTTCAGTACGTCGCTCGGACGGGTGATTCTCTTGACCCAGGACAGTTCGGAAACGTGAACAAGACCTTCCACGCCTTTTTCCAGCTCCACGAAGGCGCCGTACGGCAGGAGCTTGGTCACGCGGCCTTTGACCTGGGAATTGATCGGGTACTTGCGTTCGATGTCCGCCCAGGGATTGTCCGTCATCTGCTTCAGACCCAGGGAAACGCGTTCCTTGTCGCGGTCCACTTCCAGAATCACGACTTCCAGGGACTGGCCGATGTGGAGCATTTCGCTCGGATGGTTCACGCGGCCCCAGCTCATGTCCGTAATGTGGAGCAGGCCGTCCATGCCGCGGAGGTCCACGAAAGCGCCGAAGTCCGTGATATTCTTCACGAGGCCTTCCACCTTGTCGCCTTCCTTGACGGTTTCAAGGAAGCGCTGGCGCTGGTCGGCGCGTTCGGCTTCGATCACCTCGCGGCGGGAAAGAACGATATTCTTGCGGTCGTCGTTCACCTTGACGATCTTGAACTCGTAAACCTTGCCGACATACTCGTTCAGGTCGCGCGGGGGAATGATATCCACCTGGGAACCGGGCAGGAAGGCTTCCACGCCAACGTTGACCATCAGGCCGCCCTTGACGACGCTCTTCACTTTGCCCTTGACCAGGCCGCCGTCGCGGTACACGCCCACGATCTTGTCCCAATTCTGCTTATGGGCGGCCTTTTCCTTGGAAAGGACGACGATACCTTCGTCGTTTTCTAGGCGTTCCAGAAGGACCTCGATCTGGTCCCCTACTTCGATCTCCTCGTCTTCAAACTCGGAAATGGAAATAGCGCCTTCGGACTTGTAGCCGATGTCCACCAAGACGACTTGGGGACGGATTTCCTGGATGGTTCCGGTAACGATGGAACCTTCTCGTAATTCGCGGAACTTGCTGTCAATCAGCTCCGCCAGTTCAGTTGTGCTCATTTAAATGGTTGATGAGTTAGTATTGACGATTTTTCTCATGGCCCCTGGTTGGCCGGCGGGCAATCGGGGCGCCTTCCCCCGCCGGGCGAAAAATCGGTCGCTTTCAATAGCAGTTCTCCATAAAAACTCAAGGCTTTTCTTGAAAAAACTCTCCGCTGGCATGAAGACTTTCCCGCCCCGTTCTCTCCCCTGTGGAAACGCTCCTGAAAAACAGGGCGCAGAAAAGCCTTGAGAGGGCACGTTCCCATGTTAAATTTCCGCAATGGGGGGGCCCTTCCCCTCCATACCATAACCCCTGCACTTCCGTAACATGAAAAAACACCTCCTTCCTCTTATTGTTTCCCTGGGACTGGCCGGAACCGCCCTGCTCCAGGCGGCGGAAACCATCAAACTGGACCAGCCGGACCTGACGCGCGGCTCCACAGTCATGAAAGCCCTGTCGGACAGGCAATCCATCCGCAGCTGTTCGGATAAAATGCTCTCTCAGAAAGACCTCTCCGACCTCGTCTGGGCGGCCAACGGCATCAACCGGGCCGACTCCGGAAAGCGCACGGCTCCATCCGCCATGAACCGGCAGGACGTCAAAATCTATGTATGCACCAAGGACGCCTCCTATCTGTACGACCACAAGGCGCATGCCCTGGTTCCCGTCAGCGATGGAGACGCCCGGCCGGCCGATGCGCCCGTCTGCCTCATCCTGGTAACGGACACGGCCGAACCCTGGGCGGCGATGGATGCGGGAATCGTCTCCCAGAACATCTCCCTCTTCTGCTCCGGCACGGGCCTGGCAACCTACCCGAAAGGCAGCATGGACAAGAACGCTCTGCAAGCGGCGCTGAAACTCAAAGCCCCGCAAACCGTCATGCTCTGCCACCCGGTAGGCTACAAACAGGACAAATAAAAGCCTATTCCCAAAAGGCGTGCACATGGAATGCCCTCCCGGCACTCAGCCAGACACCCCGCAAATAAAAATGGCGGGGTGTTTTTTATGCACATGATGCATATTTCTACTCCCTCCGGGCCGGCCCAACGCCCTCCGGTGCAGGATTTTCCTGAATCCGTTCCCTACCCCTGCTTTCAACCTGATGGAAACGCCTCCACTCTTCCACCCGATCCCCGCACCTTTCTTTTTCCTTTCCGGATAGCGGACGATTCCGAAGCCATTCAAAAAAACAAAACGGAAACGATGCGCAGATCAAAATTTCACGCCTGCGGTTCCGGCAAAATATCCACGTAAATGCCGGGGGAACTCCCTTCAATGGGAACAGCGCCCACCGTCCGGGCATAAAAGTCGGCAGGCCCCACACCGCCGATAATCCCATACGCGTGCCCCATGTCCCTCAAACCGCGCAGGGCGGAAACCAGCAACACCCGCCCCACACCGCTCTTCCGGGCCTCTTCCCCGACGCCCATCGGCCCCAGGAAACCCCGGGCCGTCACGTCGTAACAGGCAAACCCAATCATTTGCTTCTCCCTCGTAGCAATAAAGCAGGAAATGGGCTGCCGTGCAAAAGCCGTCTTCGTCTCACTCACCCACTTGGGGGAAAAATGGCGCCCCACCCAATCCGCAACCAGATGCCGTTCATAAGCGCCGGGGCGCCGTATCAGGATGCCCCGCTCCTTCAAGACCTGCACTTCATCATCAATATCGGGCAAATCATACAGCCGCACCAGCATATCCATCATAGCCCCTGAACCGTAGCACAATTAAGTTCCGCCGCGAACAAAAAAAACTGGACAAACCGCCTTTCCGCCCTTAGACTGCGCCGCACCACATCAACGAGCTGTAGCGCAGGCTGGTAGCGCGCTTCGTTCGGGACGAAGAGGTCGCAGGTTCGAATCCTGTCAGCTCGACCAATTTAATAGCCGCCTCCGGGCGGCTTTTTTGTGCCCTAAAAATTGAACATCAAGCAATTTTACACCTCAAAATTCCTATTCCCCCATAGCCTAAACGAAGGTGCAGACCGTCTACTGGGGTGAATCAATAACGCCCTGTTGATGGAATTTACCTTCCTGCAAGAGGACAATATCACATAAGCCAAATTCTAAAAGTTTAGCCTGAAAGGATAGACGTCAAAGCCATTTACAAATTCAGAGGGAAAAACGCCCTTGGAGCCAAAGTCCTCAACTTTGTGAAATCCAAAATCAATACCGACACAGGAGCGCTCTGCCACATCCAAAACCCCAAGGTTGGAGAATGACCTCTCTTCCCATGAAAAAGCTCCGCTCATATTTCACGAACGGGGCTGCCGTAATTTTTCAAATTCACCTGGGGGTTTGATCAATGACGATAAAATCCTTTTTCCCCACATACTCCCTCCGGGTACCCGGATTTCCATATTCGTCCCGGAAACGTACTTCCAGTTCGTATATTTTTCCGCTGGCCAGAGGTTGTAAATAGGTCAGCAGCAGGTACGCATCCTTGACGGGTACTTCATGCTTCTCTCCGGGGTTCAAAGTAATAAAGCGCATAAGATCCGCGACACGTTCCATTTGATAGGAGGGAAGATACCATGCCGCTGGCCTTTCTCCCTTCTTGCCGTTTCCCTGACTCCATATCTTGATGATGATATTCGGGCCGCGTTCCTTGAGAGGATAGAAGTCGTCGAAAAGACGCACTACCTTTTCTCCCTTGTTGGCAAATACCAGCTTGAAATCCGGAAAAGCTGCTCTTGGATCGAACGAGGTCTTTTCCATCACCACGGAACATTCCACCCCGTTGTCGGCCTTGTCCCCCCATGCGGGATCATGGAGGGACAGGCTGGCCAGAAGCCCTAAAATCTGAAATATTTTTTTCATTACAGCACGATTCGGGAAATCCCGCGGAGAGTCCCCGGGAAACACCTCTTACCCTGTTGGTTATAATAGCATGTTTCGAGTTCACAAGAACATTATTTCCGGTCTTCCAACTCGACATTATCCAGACAAACCGGAATCGTGACGCTGTATTCCTGGCTTGGGGCAAGTTTCCGATATTCCATGGGATGGCGAAAGGCCATTTTCCCAGCCCAGCATTCAGAATGCGGACGCTGCGCTGATCCGTCCTCAATATGGTCAAAAAAACGTTTACATTGGATGAGCGGCTTTCCTATTATTCGTCAAGGTCTGGTAATTAATTTTGTCTTTCCCTTGTATGTTCTCCGTACTCCCGGTTCGCCACGCTCATCCGTGAACTCTACTTCCAGCAAGTAGAGTTCCCCCTTGGACAAACGCAGCGTCTCAGGGATAAAGTCCACCAGCAGGTAAACATCCCTAATGGGTACTTCATGTTTCTATCCCGGCTTCAAGGTAATAAAACGGATGTGCTGAAACATCTTGTTAACATGATAGGCTCCTATATACGAACCAACCAATTTCTTCTTTTTTCCTGTTTGCTGGCTCCAGAGTTCTATCTTGATATGCGGACCTAATGTCGGCTCGGGATAAAAATCATCATAAAGCCGGACCGGCTCTTAAACGAGCGTGAAATCCCGCAGCCTGTCTCTCACGTCAAAGAAAGATCTTTCCATCTTGATGGTGCATTCCAGGCCGTTGTCCGCCTGATCGCCCAGGGCGGCTCCGGAAAGCAACGTTCCGATCAGCAAATTGAGCAAAAAACGGGCTTTGTTCATGACCTAATAGGTAAAGGTTCAGTTTTCTTCACCGTTGACCGGGGGGAAGGAAACACACGGGTTCCGTTACTCCCGGCACCGTGACGTTCCGGGGAACCCGGCTCCATCCGTTGGCATCCGCTAAAGCAATAATGCTTCCAGTCGCTTCGTTCAATACTTTTTGTGCGGCGCAATAAGGACGGCTGTTCGCATCGTCAGGAAGTTTGCGAACATATTCCGAAGTCGTGTTAAAGAATTTCTTCTCCCAATCGGCAACGGTTTTCTTCATCGCTTCCAGTGCCTGGTCCATGTCCGGATATTCCTTGCAGGAGACGTTTTCCTTTTCCAGTTCTTCCTGAACCTTCAAATGTTTCCAGTACAACTGGTACGCTTCCCTCCACCGCTGGCGGTGGTGCTCTTCATGGGCCATAGAAGCTTCCCTGGTGCTCCAACCTAAAGCACCACCCCTGGCCTGTTCTCTGTTCATGCACTCGACTGCGATAATGGCTTCCACTTCCGTGGTTGGCGGATTGGCAAGAGCATCCTGATAACCTCCCGTGCGAATCAAAACCTCGGTGCCACAGGAAACGTGGGCAACCCGGAGCCTACAGACATCGGCTACTTCATCCTTGCATGGCGTCACAAAAACTCTGGGCATAATAGGCGTGATTATACAATCTCCTGCTTCGTTTGAAATAGTCGGAGCCTTTTCGTCAAATCCGATTTCCACCTCCTTGGATTCTTCACAGGTGATGGTGGCCTCTTTCACGATAGTCCACAATTTCATCTTCGAGGATGCGGTGAAGGTACGCTTCATCGTCGAATCGCCGGAATAATTTCCTTCCTTGATGGGTTTCTTGTCCATCGTCACATTGAAGGCGATAGCATTGCCACTGGTGGGAGAATATTCCTCATTGATGCACAGGAGTTGGACCTTGTAATAACCTGCTTTCAGGTTTTTTGACCAGGCGTCCAGTTCCAAACGTCCGTGGGGTGGAATTCCGTCTTTGACACAGACTTCCTCGCCCGCGATTTTGAGGAACCCCTTGTCGTCGGCTTCCAGACCAAAATAGTAAAGGCCGTCCTCTTCCACCTTAATGAACATTTCCGGAGCTCCGGGGAGAAAGAGTGTCCGCACTCCGAACCGTCAAAGCGGCAATCCGTGGCTTCTACACCAAGTTTTTTGTCAATAAGAGGTTTACTACCATCATAGATACAAACAGGAACAACTGCTTTTTTAAAGGAATATAATTATTCATTGCTATTGTTTGTTGTTTACTTCTTTGAAAGACTGAACTATCAGCCTTCCGGTATTCTGGCAGCGTTCCCTGAACCTACCAACACGTTTAACACGTAGCCCAATCCTCATTCGGAAGGTGAGGGAAAAGGTTAAAAACGACACGATAATCAAGCGGAAAATAAAGGGTATGAAAGGGGCACAAGAAACACAACCATTGATTATCAATAGCCAAAAATTGAATTCTCTTCGTTCCGGCCGAAGAGGTCGCAGGTTCGAATCCTGTCAGCTCGACCAAAATTTCCCATTTCTTAAGCCCTTGCAGAATAAAATAATCTGCAAGGGCTTTTCCTGATACATCATTCTCCAATGGGTCTATATGCTATTCATCGCTAGGTAAATAAATAAGATAACAGTAAAGTACAAAAAAATAATCGTAAACTCTATCTTTTATTCCCAGCTTGTCAAACGGCCTAATAGCATCATGAATTGCATAACGGTTCTTATAAAAATCTCTGCAACTATAATCTCTTTGACAGTTCCTATGTTCCGTGTCAGATGTTGGAACAAACCCCAATAATAATTTTTCCATATTCCAACGGTTATGTTCCGTTGAAGCCAATATATTTGCATTATCCCTTAGAACTTTATGCCATTTTTCACAGAATGTCCTGCTTTTACGAAAAACCTGGGAGGGTATTTCCATACTTCGGAGCTTAATTTCTATGGAGGCTGCACTATATCTATTGGAAAACTTATTTTTTATATTCATTTCCTCCCAATCTTTTTCCGCCTTATTTTTTAAGTATTCCTTCATACCGTTTTCCACCTTATCTCTTTTACTAAGTATGGAACTAATAATCCGATCGGGATACTCATTATTTTCCTCTAAAAAATTCTCATTTCCCCTAATCCATTCAGAAGCAAATGAATAAATATAATTCACAATTTGTCCTCCACGGTCATTATCGCAAACAATACCTGTTACCTCGTCCAACATGCCAAAAGGAAAAACATTTTTATAAGGTTGGTAACACTTCGTCGGAATATGACGTTCATTCACGGATAAAACACTTTCCACAGTCTCCTGCTGAACCAAAACGGGCACTGTGCGCTTGCTGCGACAAGAATCATAAACGCAAGAAGGAAGATTCAACCCTATATTCAGAGCATCTGCTGGATTGGGAATACAAACGGCAATCGTAACAATGGCATTTTCATCACTAACAAAGTCCTTTATGCGTTTGCGCACAGAAGAACTTAAGATGTCTCCCTGAATAAAATTAAAAAAGATATCAGTAAATAAATTATTTCTTTGCGGAGTAAATTCAAATTTAGCAGGTTCATTCTCCGAAATAATTTCAAGCTGATAAGAAACCTCACGAAAAAGTCCTGTTCGGCTATTACGGAATTGACGCAGTTCTTCTGAAGCCCGCTTGTCAATTAAAGTAATCCTGGTCTTTATTTGTTGAGATGAAAAATTAGGAAAATGAGCGAAATGCGCGGCTTCCTCAGCCATCGTAATTCCCATTTTTGACATACCTATAATGATTAAATGAACAAATTTTTTAGAATTTTTCACAATGGGAACACGATCTAAAGGAAAATATTCGATACCAAAAGAATTATTTACATTTGAAGCAAAAATTTTCTCTACCCAATCCTTATAAAAACAAAAAGGCTCAAAGTTAATATTGACAAGAGAACCTCCTAATCCTCTCTGAAACAGTTCATAAGTGGAATGCTTGTCAAACATGACTTTACAGACAGTCTTTTTAGGTTGGCTCTTCACAGAATCTTCAAATAATTGGGAGATAAGATAAGCGGTGTTAATGTTTTTACCATCACGGTCAATATCATTATTTTCACCCAGAACATAAATCTCCCGGCATGTTTTCAAATTCAGTTTTTTAATATCCTCTTTGCAATTCTGGCCGCCATGAATAAAAATTACTTTAGAAAATTGGTCTTTAGACAGCTGGGCTCGCAAACGCTCCTTAAGAGTGGGAACATGTTCTGAAGTTAATAACATAATATAAGGTTTTTTCTCGTGCATCTTCTGTAATAAACAACAATTTCTATTTCGAGGTAGCTGATGGTTGCGTAATTGTCGAATAATACTTCCTACTAAAAATCTTCCCCCGATGATCACATAATGGTCATTTACATTTTTATACTCAATTTTTCCAAGGTCGTGAAGTTCCTGCTTTTGATGAAATATACTGACAAAGGTAGTTATGAATAATCCGGACAAAAGGATATACCCTGTGAACGCTGCCATAAAATGCATATATAAATTATTTTTGAACAAATATAATGCATCTGGTGATACAGAGTTAAAAAATTGCTTAACCTGAGATGCAGATGTATAATTTCCAATACTATATCCATGGCCGTATGAATCTAATAAATGAAACGATATTCCTATCAATATAATAATTAATATCAGAACACCTATTTGGGTAAGGGAGCCTTTTGATATCCATATGAAAAATTTAAATTTAGGAAAAAATCTCCATACCACTAGGGATACTGCCAGAACAGCAGTAAAAAAAATATAAAAACTATTGTCCATAATAATAAATCAATTCTATCATTAATAACGTTTAATTGAAAATCCTGCTACCTGAATAAGTTTTATTACTTCCGAAACTATTCGTCTGTCAAAAATCTTTTCTTTCTCCGGGAGATCTTCATAAGGAATGAGGCAAGGATGGGTTTTGAGTTGTTCATCACGGCAAAGTCCCAACTTCCATCCTTGCCGCAAACGTTCTTCAGCCCATACATTATGGGTATTCTCAGCAATCAACTCAATTAATTCGCTGAGATCATCAGGAATTTGCACGGATGATGTGTCCAGTGATTTGGAAATACATTTCTTTATAAATTTCATATAGAAAAAACCTTGATCAAACTTTTTCAATTCTTTAAAAATGATCCAGGTAGAAGAATACAATTTTCTCCAACCATATATACTTCTTTTAATCTCTTTCTATGAATAAAGTCCAATAAGGCAGAATCTACATCATTTGTAATGACATATCTGTTTTTCAAATTTTCCAAGGACAGGATATCTACAAAAATATCTTTGTCTTTGATGAATAAATGTTTTCTTCCTATATTGGAAACCATTTTTTTAAATTCAAATGATGAATAAGGATAATGTGCTTCAAAAATATGAAAATAATAAGTTCTTTCAGAATCTATGTCATTGCGGGCAAAGCCCGTATATTTCAATTCCGGTTTTTTGAGCAGCTCTGATGTAATTTCCTTATGAAAAATAAAGAACAGGTCGTCCTGATCACTGGGCCAGCTATTTCCCGAGGGAAACAGGGACACGGACGGTGACCAGGAAACCAGCAGACTCAAACCGCGCGTGATGACATGGCTTTTATCTGAACGTTCGATCAGCATGATATCCCCTTCGCGCGTAGTGATAAAAAAACTGAATTGAATAATATCCTTTCCTTTTTTTTGTTCGTGATTCAGGAGGGCATTTTGAGAATGGGAAAACAACTCTTGAAAAGAGGGAATCTCTCTCCTGTCAAAGCGTTCTCTGAGAATATGTGAATATTTTTCTTTTTTATCTACATATCTTTTTGCGTCAATATTATCAGACATAATGGAATAATGAGTGTAAATTATACCAATCCGCTGCACAGCATATCTTTAAGTTGCTGGACCACCTGGTCGACAGCATCAAAACCGCTCTGTTCAAGAAAAGCATTGCATGTACGGCAGTTTTTTAATATTTCCGGAGAACATTTTTCAGGCTTATCCGCTTTTCTTACCAACAATTTAATAATATTGTACGTATTAATTCTCTCCAGCTTGCTGGATGTTTCCAAAGCCCATTGACTATCTTCACGCATGCGCTCGGAATCACAAGTCTTTTCAGTACATAGAAAGAGACAGGAATAGCTGTAATGCAGAGCTTCCTTATCCAATTCTCTTTTCTCGTAAGTAGGGACATACACCGGACCACATCCGGCAGCTTCCAGTCTTTGCTTAAGTTCCAGTGCCAGAAGGTATTCTTCTTCCGGATAGGAAATATAAAGACAACTCTTATCTTCTCCGACAAGCTGCTTCGGCAATAGTCCGGGAGCGGTTGAGGAGATTGGGGTTATTTGAGATTCTCCGAAGTCCACAAAAGAGGCTTTGCGGACGAAGGAATCATTTCCATTCTGCTCTAAAAGCATTCTGAGCGTTTGCACATCTGACTTATTTTTCTGTGGCAATGGCACAGGTCCCTGCTGCAGAGGATTGCCGACAAGAGCTGCTACCTCCTCCTCACAAGGAAGCAAATCCTGCGCCTCAAAGAAACCGATAATGGCATCTTTATCTTTTTTAAGAAAAATCTTTTTTAGGAGTTCTTCTCCCTTTACGTGGTAATGGACACGGAAAATATAAAACAAATAGCTCTTTTTTCCTAAAATATTAGTAACAAAGGCAAAAGGAACAATATCCGGTCTCTTGAGACGAATATGATGCCCCACTTCCATTTGATAGATATTCCAAATATCCTCCAAAGAATTAGGATAATATCTTGTATCTCCATCATAGGATTCTTCAAAGGGCGACCAGGAAACTAGAATACTTTGCCCGCCTGTGATGTTATGAAATTCATCCAATCTACCTAATTCGAGAATACGCCCACCCGAACATTCTATTACGAAGCTGAATTGAATAATACCTTTGTTCTGCTTATTCTCATTAGTCAATTGCCCTGTCGTAGAATCGGCAAAAATCTCTGGAAACAAAGGAATATTAGCAGGCATCAACGTAGCACAGTCCATGATTGATCTTCCCTTGGGGGTAGTTAAATCAATGAAACGTTTGATATCCTCTCCATTTTGAGTCAAATTCCGTCCCGTAGAAAATCCTCTTTCCCCTATCAAAAAAGAACGAACGCTTTCATCCGTAGACAAAAAAGAGCAAACATTCATGGAATCATCTTCAGGAAGATATTCATTCTCATATATTTCTGAAGTAAAATACAACTTTACAATTTTAAATTTTTCCTGTCGTGACCTTAAAAGTTCTTTGGCTATCTCCAACTCTTCACGTACGGAATTCATATTATTTCTCAGTTCTTCAGTACATAAAATAAGCATACCTTCACAACACTGCATAGAGAGGCGAACTTCCAAAAACCAATGCACACCATAGGACATATAGCTTTCATCTACCCAGACAGGCACTACTTGTCGGATAATATCCTGGGCCTGCCGGATCTCTTGAAGATTCTGCGATCTATGAGCAAGAAAATATCCCAATGAATTTTTGAAAAAAGGAAGAGGCAATGAGTGATCTTGAGGAAATTCCAAAAAGGTGGTCTCCTTTTCCGATTCTGAAAAAAGAATATGGGGTGGAGGTAGTGGGCAAATATCGGAAGCGATAAAAACGTAAGAATATTCATACCTGTTATTGCTCTTCTTGATTTGCTCCACACCATAAAATAAAAGGGGAAACTCGCCTTCAGTTATCTTTGATAGAACAAAATCTTTGCTCCCTTCCGGCGAATTTTCATATTGGATGAATTTTTTGATCAATGAGAAATAAACCGGATAGGGAGTATTTCTATGAAAAGGTAGACTACTTGGCATGTCCTCATAAAAGTCATGGAACCCATGAGGACTTTTGCTGTCTTTATAAAAGAAATGTAAGCTCAATGTATCTCTGCACCATTTCTCTTCGTCATCCAGAAAAGCATGTGATGAAAAATTGCTATCAAAAACAGTTTCCAGAGGAATAAATTTCTTCTGATCCATAGCTGACGCCATTCTTCTTGAGCTCTCCTCTGTTAGAAGAAATCTGGTGAAGGAGCGTTTCTTTTTTTGACTGATAGATTTTTCCTGATTCATACCGAAATTCACTATATTAATAATATTTACCATGACGCCATATTTCCCAAAAATCAAGATAATTAACATTAACATCAATTAATGTTGGATATCCAAATAAATTCAAGAAGTACAATAGATAAGATTGCTTACACTCACAAACTAGACCCTATATTTGCCGTAGAAGGAGCCGTTTCCTACATTCCGATATCAATGATTTATTCAAATATTTGGAAAATATTTTGTTTCTCCAGTATTTCATAACATGTCTCTTAAAAAATTTTAAGGTCTCAAACAGTGCATATATCTGCTGTCCCCACCTGTTTTTGAAAAAATAAAAAGTGGAAAGAACAACTTAGACCACAGAACTTTATCAGTCATCCCTCAATTTCACATTGCTCCCGCGGCCTTTCTTCTCTTAACATGCGGGCGATGAGTGAATACTTCCTGAAGCTTCCCGGCGATTCACAGCCGAGGTCCTATTCTGAATACGAAGTCCGGGAATTTCTGGGCCAGGGCGTCATTGACTCGAAAACGCTCACCTGGAAGCCGGGCATGGACGGATGGCAGCCAGTCGGGCAGGTTTTGCCGAAAAAAGAGCCGGAAAACCTCCCCTACCGGAAGGAAGATCCGGATATCTCCCCTCCGCCCCCCACGTACCGTTTGCGGTACTCCCTCTTCGAGTTCTCCAGATTAGCCTTTCCGGCCTGTTTCATTCTTCTGGCCTGCTCACTGTGGACCCTGTGGATTGTCTGTTTCCATCATATCGTGGACTATGCGGAGGTTCAAACCACTCTCCGGCAGGTCGTAGATCAGCTTCCCTCCTACGTGCTTCCCCTCATTTTCCTGTTCAGCCTTTTGTGCATCCCCTCCCTGGCCGTCCAGCTGGTCTGGCTTTACCGGGCCTGCGCCAACGTACAGCAATTCCGCGTTTCAGGGTTGCGGTTCACTCCCCTGGCCAGCGTTATCCTCAGCTGCATGCCTCTCGTTGGCATGGTGCTCAATGCCCTGATCATCCAGGAACTGTACAGAGCCTCAAAAAATCCGGAAGAATGGATGCTGCAATCCCCCTCCCTGGCCGTGCGGCTGTACTTAACCGCGGCGACCGCCCTCACGCTGTCCCTGCTTTTCCCTTTCGGAGTGGAACATTATCTGGTGGCCTTCTTCCTGATCGGTTCCCTGATAACCGCGGCCAGCATCCTGTGGCTGATATCCGTTCTCCAAATCAGCAGGATGCAGCGGGAACTGGCCTCCAGGCAGGAAGACAAACTTCCGTAAACGGCCTTTCCGGTTACGGAGCGGGTTTCAGGGCGCCTTCCTGCTGTTCCTTCGGCAGAATCTTGTCCAGAGCCTCCATGCTGTTGTCCCGGTAAAGGTTTTCCAGCAGTTTCTCCCAGCCGGCAGCCTGCTGAACATCCTTCAGGGCAATCACGGGGTCCGGAATCATCATCGCGGGGTCGGGAGCGTACTTTTCCAGCACCTCGTCCGGATTGATCCGGTTGAACGTCGTCTTGCCATACCCCGGCATTCCCGCCTCATGGGCGATGGACTCAATCATTTCAAAATGCAGATGGGCCAGATAATTGCCGTGCGCCGTGCCCACAGTGCCGATCTGCTCCCCACGGCCCACGATGGTTCCCAGAGGAATGTCGCTGATAGTTTTAAGATGAGCATACAGGCTCTGCACAAAACGGCCGTCAGGAAGCCGATGCAGCAGAACCACGACGTTTCCCCAGTCCGGAGACGGTTCCCCGGCATAAATCAGCAGCCCGCGTCCCGCGGCACGCACCGGAAGCCCCTCATCCGTATTCTCTCCACCAATGCCGTTCAAATCCTGTCCGGTATGCCTGCCGCCGCGCGCGGCATTCATGGCTCCGAACCCCTGGGCGGAATACGTAAACGCTCCGTTGTCATCCCCCAGCGGGGACACAAACACATCCGCCAGAGGGGCCTTGGCCAGTTCCTGGGGAGTCAGCAGAATCAGTCTGTAATCCACGGGAATGGGAGCGGACTGCGGAACATCCACGTCATAAATATTTTTGTACGCGCCCGCATCCGGACTGGCGGCGTCACGGGCCTTGTACCAGGCAAACGCTGCAACCATCACCCCGGCCGTCACCAGCAGGCCCAGAATGACGCGGGATGTCGTCTTGTCAATCATTGTTCCCACTCTATATGCAATGCACCGCATTGACAATCACAAGATGGTTACTGCAACGTCTGCGGAAACCTGCTTTCCCACAATTCCCGCGCAGTCAGGATGTCCTCCGCGGCGGCTCTCCCCGAAAGTTCCCAGACAAGCGGCACGCCTGCGGGGAAAAAAGGCAAAAGGCGTTCAAAAGGCACCCCGCTCCCCATCAAGGGCACCTGGTGATCGCGGGCCGGCCATTTGACGTCGTTCACGTGCCCGCCGATCAAATGGGGAGATATACTGTGGATGAATTGTTCATGATTCAATAAGAGCAAATTGTGCTTCCGCTGAATATGCCCGAAATCATGCCAGTAACCGACAAACCTCTCTTCTGCAAACTCCCGCATCAGGTCCGCCATTTCATCCTCACTGGGAATCTGTTCATAATGGCTGCGGCCTTCGATGCCCAGTTTCACTCCGAACTCCGAGGCATGGGGCAATAACTGGCGGATGGCCTCGCGGGCACGCTCCACATAAACGGGAGCGAGACGGTTGCGGCGCCTGACGAATTCCCCCTTGGTCCGGGCAAACTCCTCCGTGCCCACCAGCCCTTCCCTGGCCATGGTCTGCAGCCGGGCCGTATCCGTACGCTTCACCAGCGGTTCCACCGTCCCCATGTGCAAAACAATATATCCGGCGCCCAGGGAGGCGCCCTGTTCAATGGACTTCTTCGTCAGTTCAATCGCCTTGCTGCGGACCTGGGGCAAATCCGCCGTAAACGGCCTGCTGTCCGGGGCATCCCCCACCTCGTCAATCGGAGCGGGAAAATAATTGTGAACGCCGGCCACACGCACCTTGCCCGCTTCCACGGCCCTCATGATGCCCGGCAAAAGAGAAAGCTTGATGCCGTGGGAAAGTTCCACATGGTCAAACCCCAGGGAAAGAATCTCATCAATCATCTCCTCCCCGTCCTGATGACGGTGGGAATTCCAGCATGTAGAAAAAACCAGCATAAAAATTGTCCAGGGCTAGGAGCCCGCAGTTCCGGGTTCCGTGTACACGTCCTTCATCCACTCCTTCACCGCCGCCGTCATACTTCCGGCCACGTCGGCGCGGGGCTTCACAAAGGCCGGGACAAACCACGGAAACGCCCCCACCAGGTCATGAATAACTACCACATCCCCGTCACAGGTATGTGCTCCGGAACCGATGCCCAAAGTAGGAATGGGAGAATGAGCCGTAATACGGCGCGCCACGGAGGGCGTAACGCCTTCCACTACGACGGAGCAGGCTCCGGCCTCCGCCACGGCCTGAACATCCTTCACCAGGGCGTCCGCCTCAGCAATGGATTTCCCCTTGATCCTGTATCCCCCCTCTTCCAGAACTTTTTGAGGCAGCAGGCCGATATGGCCCATCACGGGAATCCCCGCCTTCACAATGGCGCGTATCTTTTCCGCCTGGGAGGCGCCGCCTTCCAGCTTGACGGCATCCGCTCCGGCCCGGAACAGTTTTCCCGCGGTACGCACGGCATCCTTCACCGTCTCATAAGTATGGATGGGCATATCCCCCACCAGCAGGGCATTTTTTACGCCGCGCGCCGTGGCCTCCACATGGTGGACCATATGGTCCAGCGTCACGTGGGTGGTATCCGGGAAGCCCAGCTGGACCATTCCCACGGAATCCCCTACCAGGACGACATCCACGCCGGCCTCATCCAGCAGGCGTCCCGTGGGATAATCATAAGCGGTAACCAGCGTCACATGCCGCGAGCCCTTGCAGGCGCGGATGCGTTCCGCTTTTTCAACAGATTGATTCATGGCGTTAATATGAATGTTTTTTACCACTGTTCCGCAACAGGAAGCGGCTCCGTCTCCTCCGTCACCAGCTCCGCCAGCAGGCGGGAAACCGTTTTTTTCTGGAGCGGCAGGACCAGATCCGGCCTGATATCGGAAAGCGGCTTCAGTACAAACTTTCTCAAATGAGCCCTGGGATGGGGCAGGATCAGCCGGGGAGGATCATTAATCACCAGACCGCCCACGTAAATAATGTCCACATCCGCCGTGCGGGGTTCACACCTGATCCCGGAGCGCACACGGCCCAGGGCGCGTTCTATTCCCTGACAATGCACCAGCAGTTCCTCCACCGTGCCGGCCCAGGTAAACTCCACTACGGCATTCAAGTAATCATTGGAGCCGTGGGGACATCCCAAAGGACTTGTCGCGTACAGGGGGGACTGCAAAAAGGGATCGTCGGACAAGGCCATCTGCGCCAAATGGTCCCGGGCCTTCACAATCAGGCTGTTCTTGTCTCCGAGGTTTGACCCCAGCGCAATACCGGCTCTTTTCATAGGTAAAAAGGCATTCCGGCAATTCAGGTAAAGGAACGGCCGGAATGCCGCAAAATTACAATTTGGACAAGCCTAGGACGTCTTCCATGTTATACAATCCCGGCTCTTTTCCCTGAAGCCAGAGGGCGGCGCGAACCGCGCCGGAGGCAAATGTCATGCGGCTGGAAGCCTTGTGCGTGAGTTCCAGACGTTCTCCGTCGGAAGCAAACACCACGGTATGGTCTCCCACCACGTCTCCCCCCCGGAGGGAATGCATCCCAATTTCGTTGTCGGGCCGGGGCCCGACCAACCCGTTGCGGCCGAACACAACGCTGTCTTCGTAATTCCGGTCAATGGCGCCGGACAAAATTTCCGCCAGCGTACGGGCCGTGCCGGAAGGGGCGTCAATCTTGTGGCGGTGGTGCATCTCCATCACCTCCATGTCGCAGCTGCCGCCCAGAATCTGCGCAGCCTTGCGCGTCAGCCAGAACAGGGTATTCACGCCGACGGAATAATTGGAGGCAAACACGATCGGAATGGAAGCGGCAGCATCCATGATCTCCTGCCGTTCCAGGTCCGTATGGCCCGTAGTTCCAATCACCACAGGCTTGTTGTTGGCCACAGCCTCCGCCAGCAGAGTGCTGGTAAAGCCATGATAGGAAAAATCAATGACCACATCGCACTTTGCCAGGGCGGGATACAGCTCCTGCCCCTGGTCATGCGTGGCTCCCACACACGTTTCCGGATTTTGCGTGACCGCCTCCTGGACGGCCTGCCCCATGCGGCCTGAACTGCCTGTAACAAGAATGGAAATCATAAAGGTAAGATATTAAAGAATGTTAAAACGTTGAAGAAGGGCGGAAAGCTGCGCCGCCTTCTCCTCCGACAAAGGCACCAGGGGAAGACGCACGCCCGGCTGAATATCCCCTCTTAACGCCATGGCGGCCTTGATGGGGACGGGATTGGTATCCAGCGTCATGATCCCCTTCATGAGCGGGTAAAACGTCTTTTGCAGGGAAAGCATCTCCGCCATGTTCTTATCCAGGCCCGCTTTCACGATGGAATTCATGATGCCGGGAATCAAATTGGAAGAAACGGAAACAAGACCGCTGGCCCCGCAGGCCATGAAAGGCACCGTCAGGCCGTCATCACCGCACAAAATGGTAAAATCTTCCGGAACCACCTGCATCAGCTGGCTCACGCGGTCAACACTTCCGCCGGCTTCCTTCACGCAAATGATATGCGGGCAATCCTTCGCAAGGCGTCCCACCGTTTCCACGGCAATCTCAATGCCGCAGCGGCCGGGAATGCTGTACAGCATGATCGGCAGCCTTGTGGCGTCCGCAATGGCCTTGAAATGAGCATAAACACCTTCCTGGGAAGGCTTGTTGTAATACGGGCATACCTGAAGCGTTCCGTCCACGCCCATCTTTTCCGCCTCCTGCGTCATGTGGATGGCCTCCGCCGTGGAATTGGCTCCCGTGCCGGCAACCACCTGAATACGGCCGGCCGCACATTCCACAGCCAGTTCAATCACCCTCAAATGCTCTTTCACAGTCAACGTGGGGGATTCTCCCGTAGTACCCACGGCCACAATCCCGGCAACGCCGGCGGCCACCTGCTCTTCCACAAGCATCCTGAAAGCCTCTTCATCGACGCGGGCTCCGGCAAACGGAGTCACAATTGCTGTATAAAGACCTTGAAACTTCATAACCTTACTTGGAAACATACTATCCTAACAGACACTTTTTGTCACGACAGAATACAGAAATATGGCATGCGTGTCAGGCATCCAGAAACACCGTCCGGGAGCAGACAGAACAAAACTCCAGGTAGGACTTGAGAAAAGAAAGGGACGTTTCCGGACGTACACCGGGCCTCCGGACAGCCCTTCTTTCATTGACGACAATGTACTCCCGGTCAATATGCCTGCCTTCACTCCCGCACAGAAACAAAGCGGCCGCACAGGCGGAAGAAGCCAGCCGGACATTGGAGAAACGCTGAAAAACAGGTCGGTGAATCACCACCTGGTTCATCCTGACATCTCTCCGGGCCAAGCCATCCTCCATCCGGGAAACATCTTCCTTCCACCGCCGTTTCATTTTTCTGCCGGAACAGGAAACCATATTGACGATCACGGCACCGGAAACGAAAGCATGCTCCAGCAAAACGGACAGGCGAGCGCGTGCGGAACAATGCAGTCCCCGGACTGCAACTGCAGCATCTTCACAGTTGATCAAATAATCGACACGCCCATACAGGGTATGCACCAGCCCCGCAAAGGAAGCCAGATCGGAAGAACGGCTTAGACATCCCGACATGGCAAAGTGATTGTCCCCCGAAAGGCAGTCAACCACCCGGGAAGACCGTTCACCGGCCTCATGCATCATGGCAACCGCAGTTCCCTGGCAGGCAAACGCTCTGGCGGCCAGGCAGCCTATATTGCCGGAGTTTCCCAAAATGACGGCAACAGGTTTCTGAATAATATGGGATTTCATACCCCACTATTTTGGAGAAGGTATGGCCTGCGTCAACATCTACCACCTACCTAACGCGTTAAGAAAGAAAATGAAAGAATTAAGAAAACATTATGTCAGGTGTTTTCTTGCAAAGAGGATGCTGCATGCAGCGCTGGTTATCTGATTTACAATTATTTCATGGACTTCATGGATGTAATGGATCTTATGGCTTTCATGGCCAAAGAGGCCAAAGAGGGGTAATAGACAGAGAATGTTTGAATTTTTGTCCCTTAAGTCTCCTGAGTTCATTACGTCCATTAAGTCCATTGAGTTCTTTAAGTGTCTTTTTTTCAATAGTAGTTTAGTTGTATTTTCAAGAAAAGAGCAAGCCCCTGGAGTTGTTTAAACTTCAGGGGCTTGAGG
>OHGK01000242.1_pt1 | contig 39925 bp, 40 predicted proteins | sample 1567671 | NCBI WGS metagenome assembly OHGK01 (sample SAMEA3879577, study PRJEB24766) | human gut metagenome | biome: human-associated habitat; feature: feces | place: USA | collected 1985/1987 | reverse complement strand
GTAGAACGTCGGTCTCCAAAACCGGATGTCGAGGGTTCGAGTCCTTCAGGGCGCGGATTTAACTTTAAAATAAAGGATTACAAATATGAGTGAAGCACTAGAAGCAATAAAAACATATTTTAAAGGTGTAAAAACAGAATGGGGCAAAGTTAGCTGGCCGGAAAAAAGAACAGTTATATTTGAAACATGTTCTGTTGTTGTGATTGTTTTTGTCTTCACTATAGCTATATATTTAATGGATCTTTTATTCAAAGGATTACTTGGTCTAATTAAGTAAAATTTTTAAGCAGAATTATAAAGGTGGCTTATGACTAAAAAAGAAAAAACTATGGAAGAAGAATTAAATGAAGATATCTTAGCTGAACAAGCCGAAGCTGAAGCTAGTGAAGCTGCTGCTTCTGAAGCTAAAGAAGCTAAGAAAAACCAAAAAAGATGGTACATAGTTCACACATATTCAGGATACGAAAACAAGGTTAAAGTTAACCTTGAGAAACGTATTGAATATATGAATATGGGCGATAAAATCTTCAGAATTGAAGTTCCTCAAAAAACCGTAACTCAAATGAAAGCCGGGAAAAAACAGGAAAAAGAAGAAAAAATCTTCCCTGGATACGTGCTTGTTGAAATGATTATGGATGAAGACAGCTGGTATGTAGTAAGACACACATCAGGTGTTACAAAATTTGTCGGATCCGCCAAAAAACCTATCCCTGCAAGAGAAAGTGAAATCAAAAAGATTCTTCACCGATCAACATCTCAAGTTGAAAAAATTGAACTTGACGTTAAAGCAGGCGATAAAGTCAGAATTATATCAGGACCGTTTGCAGACTTTGATGCAGATATTATTGAAGTTTATCCTGATAAATCAAAACTTAGAGCAAACGTATCCATCTTCGGCCGTGAAACTCCGGTTGAATTGGAATATAAACAAATCAATAAATTATAGCGGATTTTCACTAGGGCGATGCGCAGCAAGCCCTGAAAATTATAACAACAAAGTTAGTACAAAACTGTGGAAGGACCCTTTTTTCAAAAAAAGACCGTTATTACCACAAAAGGAGAAAAAAATGGCAAAAAAAGTAGTAGGAAAAATCAAGCTTCAAATCGAAGCAGGCAAAGCTAATCCGTCACCTCCGGTTGGTCCGGCATTAGGTCAACATGGTGTTAACATCATGGATTTTTGTAAACAATTTAACGCTAAAACTCAAGATAAAGCAGGATATATTATTCCGGTTGTTATTGATGTTTATGAAGACAAAAGTTTTACATTCATCATCAAATCACCTCCAGCTCCTGTATTGATTAAAAAAGCTTTAAATATCTCTAAAGGCTCAGCTGCTCCAAATAAAGATAAAGTTGCTGAAATTACAAGAGCTCAATTAGAAGAAATCGCTAAAATTAAAATGGACGATTTGAACGCAACAACAATGGAAGCTGCAGTTAAAATGATTGCAGGTTCTTGCAGAGCAATGGGTGTAACAGTTAAAGATTAATTAGATGGAAGAACGTAAAAGTTCGCTAATACCACGAAAGGGAAATTTAAAATGTCAAAATTAACTAAAAAACAAAAGAAAATGCAAGAAATGCTTGAAGGTTTCGTACAACCTTCTACAGCAGTTGATGCAATAAAAAAATTACAAGAAATTTCAAAAGAAGTTTCTAAATTTAACGAAACCGTAGAATGCCATATGCGTTTAGGTATCGACGTTCGTCAAGCTGATCAACAAATCAGATCAACAGTAGTTTTACCTGCAGGCTTAGGTAAAGAAGTAAGAGTTTGTGTTATCGCAAAAGGTTCTAAAGCTAGTGAAGCAACAGAAGCCGGTGCAGATTTCGCAGGCGCTGAAGAAATTATCGATAAAATTGCAGGCGGTTGGTTTGAATTTGATACATTGATTGCTACACCTGATTGTATGGGTATGCTTGGTAAATTAGGTAGAGTATTAGGTCCTAAAGGCTTAATGCCAAACCCTAAAACAGGTACAGTTACAATGGATATCGCAAAAGCTGTTAAAGATGCTAAAGCCGGTAAAGTAGAATATAGAGCAGACAAACAAGGTATGATCCACTGCCCTATCGGTAAAATCCAATTCAATGAAGAAGATTTAATCAAAAACTACGCAACCTTAGCAGAAGCTGTATTAAAAGCTAAACCGGCATCTGCAAAAGGTACCTTCGTTAAATCAGTTTACTTATCAACTACAATGGGTCCTGGTATCAAATTAGATCCAAAAACATTCGCAGCTGAAGTAAAAGAATTAGTTTAATAATAACTAAAACGAATTTAACGGCGCCGATTTGAATATCAAATCGGCGCCGTTGTTTTACCTATATCACAAATACTTATCTCTAGTAGAAATAAAAAAATTTGGTTTTATATAACGCAACCCTCACCCTACACCAGTCTTGGATTTTGACGGCTCTACCGGCTGAACGCAGCTCTCGCCGAGACGGGTTCGTTTCACTCCACCCTTGTCAAAATCCAAGACAGATGTAGGTTATGAGTATTATTTACCCCTGTCTTTTTGGGAAAAATACGTCATTAAAAACTTGTACTTGGCTAAATTTTTGCATAAAAACGGACCTTGAGAAAATTCTCAAGATCCGTTTTTTACAAATTATAATATTATTATCTGACCAAATCAGAACCATCTGCAGCTTTGAAATTACCAATACAAATTTGAATTAAATCAACTAAAGCCCAAATACCGGTTATTAAGAAACCAATAACCAACCAGCCAAGCAAAAGAGTAATAAGCAGCATCGCAACAGCAGACTTTGTTTTACCTGTATAGAATCTGTGAATACCAAGAGTACCTAGAATCAAACACAATAAAATAGTTACAACAAATGATTTACCTTCTGACATAAATCTCTCCTTTTTAATAAACTTCCAAATAATAACAACACCATAGATAGTATCATATATTTCAGTCAAATGCAAATACGAACTTTACAGTAAAAATTTCTTTGATATAATAAGCTTATGGGTGATTGGCACTCTGCCGAACGAAAAGCTGACTAAATGTCAAGTTTTCGAGAGAGGGGTAACGCACTGAAAAAATCGAAAGATTTCTGATTAAAACTAAATGTTTTGGGCGATTGGCGCAGTTGGTAGCGCACTTGAACGACATTCAAGGGGTCACAAGTTCGAGCCTTGTATCGCCCACCATAAAAAAAGAACCTTTTCGGTTCTTTTTTATTTTAATAAATTATATCTTATGCATATTATCAACTATTTCTTTTTTCTGAACCCAGATTTCCATACCCAGCTTATCGCTAAGATTAGCAAATCCTTCTTTTATCTCTTTAAAGGAATATTTTGAAGTACCGATATTGCATAGCATAAACATAACAAAATGCCCTTGCATCAATGTTTGTTTTATATCTTCAATGTTAACCTCGTATTTAGCCATCATAGCCGTAACTTCAGCAACAATACCGATTTTATCTACACCTGAAACTGTAACAATAATTTGATCAGACATTACTTGATTTCCTCCTTAATTTCAGCATCAACAGCTGCAACTACCGGAACTTCTTCTGCTTTTTGAGCCACAAACCATGCAGGATATACCCATCTGCCAACATTATGTCTCTGGCAATATCCTCTAAGTTCTCTTTTAACTTCCGGAGCTAAAATATAAAGAACTATAATATTTGGAACACACATTGCAATCATCATTGCATCGGTAATATCAATAATAGATTTAACATTCATAGCTGAACCGATTATAATAAATAAGCAATAAATTAAATTGAATGTTAAAACACGTTTTTTACCTTCACCAAGAAGGAATGTCCATGCTTTCTGACCGTAATATGCCCAAGAAATTAAAGTAGAAACTGCAAATAATACCGCAATTATTGATAATATAATAGGGAAGAATGAAATAACTGACTGGAACGCATTTGAAGCAAGTTCAATACCTGAAATCTGCCCTACTGCGTCAGTTTTAAGGACACCTGTAATTACAATTGCAAAAGATGTAAATAAACAAAGAACACCGGTTAAGAAAGTTTCTAACAATGCAACAAAACCTTGAGAAACAGGCTCTTTTGTTTGAGATGTTGCATAAACGATTGCTGCAGCACCTGTACCGGCTTCATTTGATTGTACAGAACGTCTTAAACCTATGATAATAGTACCAAAAACTCCGCCTGCAACTGCTGTTGGATGAAATGCCTCCGTAACAATTGTTGCAATAGCTGCCGGAATATGAGTTATATTTGCACAAATTACAACCAAACCTGAAATTATATAAAGCAGACACATTGTAGGGGTTAAAATAGTTGTAACCTTAGCTATACTTTTGATACCGCCAACAACAACCAACCCGATAAGAATAGCAACAACCAGCCCGATAACCCAGGCATATCCATGAAGAAAACTATGTTCCCCACCTGTAATAAAAATAAGCTGATGAGCAGTTTGGTTAATTTGAATCATGTTTCCACCGGTGATCCCCCCGCCAATACAAAGAATAGCAAAGATTACAGATAGAGGCTGTCCTAACCAGCGCATATTTTTTCTGGTCAAACCGTGAGCAATATAATGCATCGGACCGCCAGAAACTGAACCGTCAGAATTAAATCTCCTATATTTAACAGCTAATGTAGCTTCAACAAATTTTATAGACATTCCTAAAATCGCACCGGCAAAAATCCAAAATGCTGCACCCGGCCCGCCGATTGAAATTGAAATTGCAACCCCGGCAATACTACCGATACCGATAGTTCCTGATAAAGCTGTTGCCAATGCCTGAAAAGATGAAACCTCCCCGCAGCCTTCACCATGCTTTTCTGAAGGCTTTGCAATAATATCTATGGCGTGTTTAAAACCCCAAATTGCAATCCCTCTATAAAATATGGTAAAGAAAAAACCTGCAATAAGAATCCAAAAAATAATTATTGGAACTTTTGAACCGCAAATTGATATGGGGAAAAATATTAGATTAGCTACCGCATCGGATATAGGCGCAATATGTTTATCCATAAACTTGTCAACATTCATTGCATTTGCCTGCTGCATTCCGCTAAGCAGTAACATTAAAAAAGTCATAAATTTCTTCATTCGTATTTTTATCCTTTCAGCTGTTTCAAAGGTCAAGTTCCCAAAAGTGTAAATCCCAACCATAATTACTAATAGTATAGCAGAAACATAACGGATTAAGTGAAATATTGTTACTAAGTGTTACAGATACAAACTTGTTTAAAATTATTTCTAATGGTACAATATATTAGTATAAAGGGCTAAGCAAACAATGATGATGAGTCAGTCTAAAAAGTTATCCATAGCATTTTACTGGCATATGCACCAGCCGGCATACCAACTGTCGCATAACGGTGACTATTTAATGCCTTGGGTCAGATTACACGCAGTAAAAGACTATCTTGATATGGCTCTTTGGACTAAAAAATTTGAAAAATTAAAGCTAAACTTTAATTTCGTTCCGGCTTTAGTTGATTCGATTATTGATTATGGTGAAAACGGTGCTCATGATATTCATTCAAGACTAACAATTACTCCTGAAGATAATTTCACTGACGAAGATAAAATCTTTATCTTGAATAACTTCTTTGATGCGAATTATCAAACAATGATACTTCCAAATAATGAGTATCACAGACTTTACCAGATTGTACAAGCAGCAGGCGGTAATGACATTTCTGTTTTATCAAATCAAGAATATGCCGATTTAACTGCATTATTTAACCTTGCCTGGACAGATCCTTCTTTCAAAACAAGCAACTCTGAACTAAAAAAACTTGTTAAAAAAGAAAAAAATTATACACTTGAAGATCGTGAAAAAATTATTCAAATTCAACGAGAAATTATAGCAAAAATAGTTCCAACATTGAAAAAATTGGCAGAAAAAAATGACATTGAAATTACAACAAGTCCTTATTATCACCCGATTTTACCGATTTTATTAGACTACAAAAATGTCAAAAAAAATCCTATACCGGATGATGAACTGTCATCATTAAAAACAGATTTAGATGCCAAACTTCAAACAAAAATGGCACTGGATCGAATGGAAGAAGTATTTGGCAAACGCCCTAAAGGTATTTGGCCTTCAGAACAATGCGTCAGCGGGAAAACCTTAGAAATGCTCAGCAGCCTGGGGGTAACATGGTCGATTTCCGATGAAGGAATCTTGGCAAATTCTATAAACTTTGAATTTGAACACGACTTTAAAGGCTATATAAAAGAGCCATACCATCTTCTAAAAACTTATCAATATAAAACTAAAAATTCTGATATCCAAATGATTTTTAGAGAATCAACTATTCCAAATTTGATTAGTTTTGAATACCAAAACCACAACCCGATTGCAACTGCAAATGATTTGTATGACAGAATCAAAGTTTTGCAGAGCAAGATTTTATCATCACCTGATAATGAACATTTGCTGACAATCGCACTTGATGGCGAAAACTGTTGGGAAAATTATCTTGAAGACGGTGCATCATTTTTGAAAACTCTTTACACACTTATTACAGAGGACGATACACTTGAAACAGTTTTAATCAGCGATTACCTTGAGAAAAGTAAAGAAAAAAAAGTTCTTAACAAGATTTCATCAGGTTCGTGGATTAACAGAAATTTCAAATTATGGGTAGATGAGCCGGTTAAAGATTTAGCTTGGACATACCTAAAGCGGGTAAGACAGGATTTTTCAGAATTTGTAAAGCGCGAACCGCTTAATCCAAATATTGAAGCTGCAAGAAAAGAATTATTCATCTGCGAAGGCAGCGACTGGTTCTGGTGGTACGGAGAACCTAATGATTCGGGACGTGATAATATTTTTGACTTTATTTTCAGAACCCGTCTAAAAAATATCTACAGATATCTGGATTTAGACACCCCAAAATATTTAGATGAACCTCTGACAGATATGTCAACATCTAAGCCGTCAAAATATCCAAGATCATTAATTACACCTGAAATTAATGGGCTGAATGTTACAAATGAAAATGACATCTGGAACAATGCCGGCTTTATCGAAATTCCTGATGGACCGGTACTTAGAGATTCAAAACTCTTTGACAAAATCAGGTTTGGAAATGATGAAAACAATTTTTACCTAAAATTCCATCTAAATAAATACATTAAAGAGAACTCTGATTTATCAAAAAAGACATACCAGATGTATATTTATTTGAGAAAAGCAAGCCACCGTCAGGATTTAGCACCGGTAAGACTAATAAACAAAACCAGAAATATTTCACCGGTATCAATGGAAAAATTCCACAACGAAATCCAAATTGCAATCAGAAACGATAAATTACAGTTATTACGTATAATCAAGGCAATTCCCGGAGATATGTGGGTTTTAGAGCATTCTAAGCCAATTGAAGCTGCTTATGACGAAGTTCTGGATTTGAAAATCCCATTTGATATACTTGGAGTCAAAAATGGTGAAACTTTGGAATTTTTATTTATCAATGCAAACTATGGGATAAAAGATTTTTATATTCCTAATGAAACTGTGTTAGCCGTAACCCGCCCGGCTGTTGCTGCTGTAAAATAACACAACACACCTAGTTTTGGAATAGCAAGTCTTTTGACAGCGCACCAATAGCCAAAACCTGAAGAGTTACAAACAATATTCCCATTATAAATTCCCCTTAATTACATGATAATAAACGTAATTTTTACACCAAAATTGCGCAATTATGAAGAATTGTGAAATAAAAATCATATTTATACTACAGACACTACTAAAATATTCTAATTACATATCAAGTGCAATGTCTAAAGTAGGAGCTTTTGCAACAATCGCGCTTGATGAAATTATATCAACACCGCATTGTGCAATCTCACGCACTGTTTCAAGATGAACATTTCCGCTGGCTTCAACTACTGCTCTATGATCAATAAGTTTAACAGCTTCTTTCATCTGATCAAATGTCATATTATCAAGCATAATAATATCAACACCCAATGGAAGTGCTTCTTTTATCTGCTCAAGAGTGTCACATTCAAGTTCAATCTTATGCGCATGAGAAAGATTCTCTTTAACCATTCTAACCGCGTTTGTAACAGAACCAGCAACTTGAATATGGTTATCTTTAATCATCGCACAATCAGAAAGATTAAATCTATGCAATGCACCTCCGCCAACTTTTACGGAATATTTTTCAAAAGCTCTGAAATTTGGTGTAGTCTTTCTTGTATCAACAATCTTGCAAGGCAAATCACCGATTGCTGTTTTGTATTTGTTAGTTTCTGTAGCAATCCCGCTCATTCGCTGGATATAGTTAAGCGAAACACGCTCACCTAACAATAAATATTTACCGGGACCTTTTAGTTGCGCTAAAACATCACCTTTTTTTATTTTCTGCCCGTCTTTGAACAAGAGTTTTACTTCAACTTTATCAGACAAAACTTTAAAAACTGTTTTAAAAACTTCAAGTCCGCAAATTACACCCTCACATCTTGAAACAAGTGATGCCGTAAAAATTTTATCTTCTCCAACAATACTTTCGGTTGTAACATCACCGAACCCTATATCTTCCATTAATGCTGATTTAACATGATCCTCTACAAAAAAATTACTTAACAAAGTCTATTTCTCCTTTATTTTTAGTTATCAAACTGTGTTCACATACCTCATTTTTTTCAAGGTAATCAAGGCGGTAATGCGCCCCTCTGGATTCTTTTCTATTTAGTGCTGATTTAACAATCAAACCCGCAGTAATCAACATATTGCGCAGTTCATATTCATCATTTGACACGCATTTATATTCACGATTAAACCTCTTTGATAAGCCTTCAATCCCTTCTAATGCAGTTTTTAAAGATTCCTCCGTTCTAAAAATTCCAACATTAGTCCACATAATATTTTGCAATTCGGATTTTAAACTTTTTACATCTACAGATAAATAATCAGAAGATTGGTCATATTTTGAAACTAAATCTTCAAAATCCGAAGACTGTAATTGAGATCTTGAAACATTTTCTTTTGCCAAAAATTCTGCCGCCTCATACGCACAAACGACACATTCTAATAATGAATTGCTTGCAAGCCTGTTTCCGCCATGCAGACCGGTTGAAGAAACTTCACCAAGTGCGTAAAGTCCTTTTATTGAAGTTTCACCTTTCAAATTTGTTTTAACTCCGCCCATAAAATAATGAGCAGCAGGTGCGACAGGTATCAAATCTTTTGAAATATCAATTCCGTGTTCAAGACATTTTTTACCGATTGTCGGAAATCTTTTTGCTAATTTTTCTTTACCGATAACAGCAGCATTTAAATAAACATTCGGGACATTATTTTTTTCCATTTCTTTAAAAATAGAACGCGCAACAATATCTCTTGGTGCAAGTTCTTTTTTCTCATGGTACTGTGCCATAAATTCAGCACCGGATTTGTCACACAATTTAGCACCCTCACCACGCACCGCTTCACTTATCAAAAATCGGTTTTCCGTATCATCAAAAGCTAACGCTGTCGGGTGAAACTGGACAAATTCCATATCCTGCAAAACGGCTCCCGCACGGTAGCAAAGTGCTACCCCGTCACCGGTTGCTCCGACAGGATTGGTTGTGTATTTATAAAGCTGTCCTATTCCGCCTGCTGCCATAATCACAACACTTGAATATATAGTTTCATAAGTTTTACTATCTTCTCGATAAACAATAACCCCGCCGCATTTTGAATTTCCGCAAGTAAGCAGATCCACCGCCGCAGTATTTTCATAAATATTTATCTTTTTATTTTCTTTAACCGCGTTACATAAAGCAATCTCCATTTCGCGTCCTGTAGCATCTCCGCCGGAGTGCAAAATTCTTCTGACACTATGTGCGGCTTCTTTGGTTAATGTAAAATTTCCATTCTCATCTCTGTCAAATTCAACCCCGAATTTCAACAAGTCCTTAACCACTTTATCAGAATTTTTACTTATAAATTCAATAGTTTCTAATTCACTTAGTCCTGCACCGGCTTTTATAGTATCAGACACGTGAGATTCAACCGAATCATTTTTATTATCTTTTAATACCGCAACCATTCCGCCTTGTGCATAGTATGAATTACTTTCACCAAGTTTTGACTTTGTAATCAACAAAACCCCATCAGGCAAATCAAGCTGCTGCTCGATTTTTAATGCAGCATACAATCCCGCAATTCCGCTTCCTACTATAACCGCTGAAAATTTGGAGTATTTCATATATTTATCAACCCTTGAATTTTGTATCCTAATAATTTTATAACAAACAGATTATTTTAGCTACCTGACTGATAAAATTAAAAATCAAATTACAAAACAAAAACCACTAAGAAAAATAATACCCCAAACATCTGGACAAAAAACAGTTCCTCAAAATCACACCCGCGCATATAATGATAAAAAATAACCCGCAAGGAGTAAAAAATGATGAACTCTTCAATAAAATTACTACTGGTCGAAGATCACAAACTTATGCGTGTCGGCTTAAAATCCCTTTTTGAGGAACAAGACGGACTTGAAGTAACCTCTGAAGCCAACAGCGGACGTGATGCTGTTGAAAAATTCAAAACAACCCACCCCGACGTAACTCTTATGGATATCGGGTTACCGGATATTTCAGGAATTGAAGCAACAAAAAAGATTCTTGAACTTAACACAAATGCCAAAGTCATAATGCTGACATCACACCTGTCAGAACAAGAAGTTCTTGAATCCCTTCAATCTGGGGCATGTGCTTATGTAATGAAAGATATAAACACAGATATTTTAAAAATGATTATTCAAACAATAAAAGAAGGGGCAATGTGGATAGACCCGCTTGCTGTTCCAATCCTACGCGATAAAAACTGCGGAGTAGTTCCCCAAAGGCAAATGTCACGTGCAATGTTTAGAGAACAGCACTCCAATCTGACACAAAGAGAGTATGAAGTTCTTAAACTTGTGGTTGAAGGGAAATCAAACAATGAAATCGCAGAAGCACTGACAATATCTTCACACACCGCAAAAGCCCACGTCTGCAATATTATCCAAAAACTTGTTGTTGATGATAGAACACAAGCCGCTGTCAAAGCCCTAAAAGAAGGACTTGTATAAAAACACCCTGTATTAATCCGAAAAGGGAACCGGCTTGGCGGTTCCCTTATTGCAATAGATGCAATCAACTTTATAAAATTTTATCTTACGCTGCATTTTCTCTTCTGATAAATCTTAGAACATTACATGCAACCTCAGATTGAACTTCAGATTTTGAATCTTTTAAATACTCAAAAGCCATAAATAAATATCTGTTCTTATCATACCAACGACGCATATTATAACTGCGTATTCTATCAAGGTATATCTGTTTATTAGGTTCATAGCCAGCTTTTCTCAACTCTTTTAACATCAGTTTTGCATAACGTGTTCGATCTTCTTCTTTAGCCAATTCAATTTTACTAATAACAATGCAAACATCAGGGGACAATTCATACCAACGAGAGCGCATATTTAATTCCTCCACCAAAATAAATGTATATCCTATATATATATTATAAAATATTGCTAGATCATTTTAAAGTCTAACTCTTTAGAATTAATACATTACTTAATAAAGAAAATATAAAAGGGGCGGAATTTAAAATAAATTCCGCCCCTTTTATAATCTTTGAAATAATTAATAAATAATTATTCTGCAACCTCTTCAGAAATACCGCCATCTTCGATGTCATTTTCATCTAAAGCCTGCTGATTCATTTCTTCTGCGATTTCTTCCTGCAATTCTTCAGGATCAACAACATCCGCTACAGCTTCTTCTGCTTCTGCTGACTCTTCTTCATATTCATAATTGCTTACGTTTTGGCTTTCAACTTGTTCCATTTGAGAAACTGATTTAATATCAATTTTCCAACCTGTTAATTTGTGAGCAAGTCTTACGTTTTGACCTTCTCTGCCGATTGCAAGACTCAATTGATCATCAGGAACAACAACCAAAGCTTCGTGAGCAAATTCATCATCTGCCATAATATCAACAGATACAACTCTAGCCGGAGATAACGCGTTAACAATGTATTCAACCGGATCTTCTGAGTATCTTACAATATCAATTTTTTCATTTTTAAGTTCGCTAACAATTGTTTGGATTCTGCTGCCGCGAGGTCCGATACAAGCTCCAACCGAATCAACCTCAGGATCGTTTGACCATACAGCAATTTTTGTTCTATATCCTGCTTCACGTGAAATTGATTTAATTTCTACAATGCCGTCTTCGATTTCCGGAACTTCAAGTTCAAACAACTCTCTTACTATTTCTGCATGACCGTGAGATACGATAACTTGCGGAAGTCTTGTTGTTTCTTTTACGTTAAGAACAAAAACTCTGATTCTGTTACCCGGTTTGTAGTATTCACCCGGAATTTGTTCTTTTCTAGGCATAATAGCATCAGTTTTTCCAATATTTACGATAACATTTCTTCTGTCATCAACTTTTTGAATAATACCTGTAATAAGTGTTCCTTTTTTCTCCAAGAATTCATTCAAAACAAGATTTCTTTCAGCTTCTCTGATTCTTTGAGTTAAAACCTGATTAGCAGCCTGAGCAGCGATACGTCCGAATTGCTCCGGTGTAACTTCCAACTTAACTTCGTCGCCAAGTTCAACAGCTTCATCAATCTCTTTTGCTTCAGCTAAAGAAATTTCGTTATCAGGGTCTTCAACTGATTCAACAACTGTTTTACCTTTAAAAATACCGATTTCGCCTGACTGCTCATCTAAAAATGCTTCAACATTTTCAATTTCTTTAATTCTTAAATGTTTTTTATAAGCTGCAACCATAGCATCACATAATGATGCAATTACAACTTCTTTGGAAATACCTTTTTCTCTTTCCAATTCTTCGAAAACTTCGTTTAAGTTTCCTGCTCCGATTTTAATCATATTATTTATCCTTTCGTCTTTAGTCTATATACAACTTTGCTGATTGAATGTTATTTTTCGGGATCTGTAACTCTTGTCCGTCATCAAATCTGAAAAATGTCAGACCTTCATTCGTATCATAATCTACAATTTCACCTTTGAAAATCTTTTCGCTTTCACCTTCCAACGGTTCTTTTAGCTTTAAACTGATTCTTTTACCTTTGAAGATAACAAACTCTTTTTCTGACTTGAATTTGCGCTCTAACCCCGGTGAAGAAACTTCCAAATAGTATTTTACAGGGATAAGCTCTTCCAAAAACCCTTCAAGGCTTCTTGTAACATTTTCGCAATCTTCAAGAGTAATACTGCGTTCTTTTGAATACAAAAATATTCGCAAAAACCAGCGGTGATTTTCTTTCGAAAAATCAATTTCAATCGGCACTAAATTAAAACGCATTGCTGTGTTTTCAATCAACGGCGTAATTGCATTTAATACTTCTAACCTGTTTACTTCCTGTTTCATATCGCAACCTTTCCCTACTTAGTGAAAAAAAGAACGGGGTAACCGTTCTTTCTTCATTTAGCAATACTGCTTGCTGTTTATATTCTAATATAGATATTATTAAATGTAAAGTGTTTGTAAATGTTTGGTTAAGTTGAAGCCGGATTTGCTTTGTCGAACATATCCTTAGTAATTGGGCTATCACCTTGCAGATAAATAGTCTGCCCGCTTGGAGTCGTTCCGGTATAATATTTCTCACCACCAACAACAAACGCTGCAGGTTTAGATTTTAATTCTTTAATATATGCAGTATCTGATGTCATTGGTTCTAAGCCGGCTTTTCTATCAAGCTGACCTTCCATCTTATCATTTTTTCTGCGTGTTTTATAAGATAGCCATTTTTCTTTTAAATTCATACCATCAGATACATTTATCTTACTTGAACGATTATTATTTTTGTCAACACCATCATTGATTTTGCTCGTCAATTTATTATAATCTTCTTGTTCTTCTCTTTCCATTTCTACCAATTTTGCCTGGTATCTATCAATTGCAGCCTGCAATTTCGTTGAGTCCTGTTTGAATTGTTCAAATCTTTCCATATGATCTTGAGCTTTTTCTAAAATTTGTTGAGCTTCATCAAAACCTTTTTCTGCCTTTTGTAATACAGTTTGAGCTGTTGTCTGCTTATCTTTTGCAGTATTCAATTGCTCTTGAGCTTTATCTAATTGTGCTTCTGCATCTTTTACTGCTGTATTTGAAGAATCAACATTCTTCTTCGCTTCTTCTCTTGCTGTTTTAGCTCCTGCTTCTTCTTCTTTAGCAGCTTTGAGTTGTTGTTCAGCAGTATCAACAGCCTCTTGAGCTTTTTCATACGCCGGATTTGGCTTGGTTGTTGTTGAACCGTCCGGATTTGTTATAGTAATTGTTTTATCTGTATTCGCTAATGTTTGTTTTGCATTTGCAAGATTCTGTTCAGCTTGTTTTGTTGCATCTATAGTTTTCGTATGAGCTTCAACCGCTTTTCCGTATGCAGCATCAGCATTTTTCAATGCAATTAACTTAGTATCACGAACATCAGTTGTTGTCTTAACACCATTATCAGCAGTTTTTACGTTTTGCTTAGCATCAGATACACCTTTTTCTGATTTACTTACATCGGATTTATAAGATGTCATATTAGTTTTTGCAGTATCATATTTTCCTTGAAAATCATTATTTGCAGCATTAGATTTCAACTCATCTAAAGAACCATTAGCTTGCGCAATAAAACCACGTAAATCAATAGAATTATCAGCACTTGCCATGTCTGAAATATAAGAATCAATACCTGAATTTGTAAGTCCATTGCCTCCGCCAAGACCATTCAACGCGGCATCAAGTCTTTGTGAATTAGTAGCAGAAGAACTGCCTTTCAAGCTGTCAAAAGCTCCCAGCTGATTCAATAGTGAAATGCCCTGGCTAAGAACCTGTCCAACAATCTGACCTTTCATAAACGCAGTGTTGTTATTAACAGAGATGGTCTGAGTTGAACCACCAACATGTGATACTCCACTGGAGTAAGACGGAGTAAATGTTCTTGAGTTCAAAGCAGCTCTTGTTCCCTGATAATTATATTTATTTTTCATTTTTGATACATTTGTACCGGCAACCCAGTTTGACCCATGGGATTTACCAAATGAAAATACAGAAGATTTTGACGCAGCAGAAGAATTAGCTAAATTTTTAGCTGCCTGTGCTGATACTCCGGTCTTTTTCTTGTTAACACCGAAAGTTCCGCTGCCCAAACCGGGCTTATTCAGTTTTGAAAATTCAACTGACATACTTTTGCTCTCTTTTTTATCTTCTTAAATATATAAAAACATGCGAAAATGCCCGATTTCACATGTTTCCAATCATGTTACAAATGTTTACATATATATTTTAAGAAGATATTAGAGCAGAATTTACAAAAATTTATATACCTTCACACAAAGCCATTAAATTAAATTATATTAAGCAGAATCCAAATTTTTAGCCAAGAGGTATTTATACAGTAATTTTACCCATAACAACACGCTTTTTGGCACCGGTACAGCACGGAAGATTGTTTGGAATACCGTAATAAGTACAATAGCCAAGCAATGCAAATGCCATAACCTCTTTAAAATTATTAGAAATTCCATAATCTTCACAAGTTGTTAAATCAATATGGTTTGGCAGATATGTTCTTAACATTTTCATTAAAGTTTTATTATAAGCACCACCACCGCATATTACAGCTTCATGAATCCCAACATTAGGATAAATAAAACGTTCATAACTCTGCGCAATCGTTTTAGCAGTAAGTGCAGTTACTGTCGCAATTATATCTTTTGGATCAGATGGTGCATATTTAAGCGCATTTTCAATATATTCTGGCGAAAAATATTCTCTGCCAGTTGATTTCGGCGGCTCAACAAAATAATATTCATCAGCTAACAAACATTCAAGCCAGCTATCAGAAACTATACCACCTGATGCAATCTCTCCATCTTTATCATAAGATTTTCCAAAAAATTTACGAACACAATAATCAATCATAATATTGCCAAGTCCGGTATCAAATCCAAAAGTATCAAAATCTTTTGACACAACAGTGACATTTGAAATCCCTCCGATATTTTGGATTGCAAAATTTTTCCCCCTGCTTTTAAACCATTTTTCATCAGCAAAACAAACCAATGGCGCACCTTGCCCGTTTTGTGCCATATCAGCTTCTCTAAAATTTGAAATTGTCATGCAGCCGGTTTCCTGAGCTATGACAGAACTTTCACCAATTTGTAATGTACTTTTCAAACTTATTCCGTCAAGCTTTTCATCAAACGGATAATGATAAACAGTCTGACCATGACTTGATATAAAATCAGGTTTTCCAAACTCCGAAATCAAAACATTAGCAGCATCAGCAAAGCATTTACCAATCGCAAAATTCATCATACAAATATCTTTTATTGAAGCATCTCCTCTGAATAATTGGAAAATCTTCGCTTTAATATGCTCAGGATACTGATAATTTATACCATGAATTAATTTAACACTTTTGTCAGGAAAAACTTCACAAAACCCTGCATCAATACTATCACATGATGTTCCCGACATCAAAGCTATAACTTTTTTAACTTCAAGCTCTTCCATACATAAATAATATAAAAAAGCCTGTACTTATGCAAGTCCAGGCTGATTAAAAGTTTACAACTATCCTTACTAACTCTCTTCTATAAGTCTTTACTTTCTCCCGTAATAAACCAGATATACAATATAATATTAAGATGTAAACTAAAAAATATCCCTAATCATACAGTCCCAACTGTACCTCAATAATCTCTTTCCCTTTTGGACTACTTCGCCATCACCTCTGTTTCTTTACGTCCAACTAATCTTATGTCTGTTGTTACTTTACTTCAGTAACTTGTCCTTCCACTTTTGTCTGGCAGCCTTTGATTTTTTAATTCGGCTTTCTTTATGTAATCTACTGTAGCCCTAATTCTGAAGGATTACAAGTAAAAAAAAATTATTATTTTTTTACATTTGACCATGCCCCCCGTGCGCGTAAGCAAAAATTCGTGTTATTAAATCTTAATGAAGATAACTTAATTAAATCTTGTAAAAATTTATCGAAATTTTGTTTGACATTATGAAATCAGGGGAATTTTTAAAAGCATGTATTTTGTAACAAATAGAAAATGGTGAACATTTGTGCTAGACTGAATTGTAGTAACATGAGAGATATTTTATGAAAGAGTTTTTAAAAACAAATACTATTACATATAACCTTATGTCTTTTACCGGATTTAAGTCTATAATCATATTTTCATTACTTGTAGACGGACCTAAATCCTATGAGGATTTACAAAGTTATCTAAAAAATCATGAATATCTTCGTGAGGAGGTTTCTTTTGATACACTTAGGATTTACCTTAATTCGCTAAGAGAAATCGGCTGCAAAATTGTAAGAAAAAATGTTGATGGAGTAACGAAATACGCAATTGATTCTCACCCTTTTAAATTGAATTTTAATGATAAACAAGTTAAAAGTATTATTAAAATTTACAGAGCGATTTCAAAATCAATTGAAGTTTCAGATTTGATGGCGCTATCTCAATTTTTTGAAAAAATTTCAGCATACGTCGCAAATGAAACCCTTAAACAAAAACTTCAAAAAATTTCTCCATTGAATAATATAAATCCTGAACTTGTTAAAGAGCTTATGGTCCATGCTCAGAATAATTCTGAAATTTCAATATCCTATAATTCTTCAAATTCAGGCTGCACTAAAAATATAGTTATTCTTGTTGATAAATTATCGATTAATAACGGGAAATTATACATCTCAGGTTACAATTCAATCAAAAAAACTTACTCAAGTTTTCTTGTTTCAAAAATCGCGGCAATTACTAATGTAAACACGCACAATAAAACCCTTGAAGTGCCTGAACTTACCGTGGGTTATGAATATATAAATGAAACAAATGACGAACTTGAACTTTTAAGCTGTGAGAAAATTATTAAAACCGAAGGCAACAAATCTATTATTGAAATAACTTCAAAAAATAAATTTGAAATAATGCAAAGAGTTATGTCACATTCTTCAAAATGTAAGGTATTATACCCTGAAGATTTCAGAGATTATATAATATCCAACCTAAAAAAAATGAAAGAAGGTTACATTGGCTAAGAAAGGGAAAAAATTAAATTCAGGCTGTTTAAAAATATTCAAGCTCCTAAAACTGCTTTATGAAGATGAGGCTGATTACAACAGTGTTGTTGAAATTTTTAAAGATGAAGTAAATGAAATTACTGCAAATAATATTCAGGTTAACTTAAATAAATATATAAATACTCTGAAAATTTTCGGAATAAAAGTAAAAAAAGAAAACAATAAATTTAAATTGCTAAGCAGCTTATACTCAATGGACTTTTCGATGGAAGATCTTAAATCCATAAGTATTCTGGCAACTTCTTTGGAAAATTTTCCCGATAAAATTCTCACTGATGAAATTAAAAAATTTATTACATCTTTGGAATTTCGAATGAACAGCAATGACAGAAACTCTTTGAATAATTTGAATAATACACTCAATTATGATTTTTCGTTTTACTATTCTGACTTGAGAGAACAAATTGAACACTGCGAAATGATATGTAAAGAGAATTATGTCATCAATCTGATTTACAAAAAAAATAATAAAGAAATTAAATGTAAATGCACTCCAAAAGAGGTAACCTACGATTCTAAAACCGCATTTTTAATGGTTTACGATGCAAGCAAAAGACAGAATTTAGAAATCCCGATAAGTAATATTCTTTCAATAACCACCTTGCCTCAAGTTGCCAATCGTATTGAAATGAGCACAACCGTTGTTTATAAACTCAAAAACAGACTGGCTAAAAATTATCACATCAGAGATAACGAAACTTCTTCTATCGATTCTAACGGAGATGCAATTATTATAAATAAAGGTGAAAGTTTTGATAAATTAATCAGCAGACTTATGAGATACACAGACAGCTGCGAGATTATTTCACCTAAAATTGTCCGCGATGAAATGATAAAAACAATCAACGAAACTCTGAGTAATTATGAAAATCAATAGAAAAAACTAACCTTTACCACCGCGCTGTCTAACAGAAATTCTAATTGGAGTTCCATAGAACCCAAATGCTTCACGCAATTTATTTTCAAGGTAGCGTTTATAACTATCCTTTAAAAGTTCCTCGTTATTAACAAACAAAACAAACGTTGGCGGCTGAATTGCAGCTTGTGTTATATAATAAATTTTTAATCTTTTACCCTTAAAACTGGTTGGAGGATTTAGAGCGTAAGCTTCGTTTATAACTTTATTCAACAATCCTGTTGAAATTCGTTTTGTAGCATATTCATAAACTTCCATACTCTTTTCGAAAATCTGCCCTAAGCGTTGTTTTGTAACCGCACTGATAAAAATTTTCGGAGCAAAACTCAAAAACGGAATATCTACGGCTAATTCTTTTTCAAATTTATTTATTGTATTTGCTTTTTTATCTTCAATCAAATCCCATTTATTTATGGCAACAATCAGACCTTTACCGGCTTCTGTAATAATTGATGAAATTTTTTTATCTTGATCTGAAATACCTTCTTTAGCATCAATAACCAGAAGTGCAACATCACACTCTCGAATAGAACGGATTGCACGATCAACAGCAAATTTTTCAACACCGTAATCAACTTTTGATTTTTTTCTGATACCTGCAGTATCAACGATAATAAATTCATTATCTTTATAAGTTACATAACTGTCTATACTGTCCCTGGTGGTTCCTGACACATCAGAAACAATTACCCTGTCAGTATTCAATAAAGAATTAACAATTGAAGATTTACCGGCATTAGGGCGGCCAACAATCGCAATCTTGATTCTTTTGTCTTCTTCTTCCTGTTCAAGAATTTCAAAGTCTTCAGTCACAATCTCTAGTAAATCCCCTACACCACCTGAACCGTGAAGTGCTGAAATTCCAACAGGATCACCAAGTGAAAGCGCATAAAAATCACTTGTCATCATCAATGATTCAGGATTATCACACTTGTTAACAGCCAAAAATACAGGTTTACCGGATTGCCTTAAAATATTTGCGATATCATAATCTACCGGATTTATACCGCCTTGACCGTCAACAATAAAAACTATTTTATCAGCTTCTTCACAAGCCAATTTTGCCTGATCAAAAATTGATACCATAATATCATCTTCATCACCGGGAATAATTCCACCTGTATCAATAACAGTGAAAGCTTTATTTTGCCACTCGACATCAAAATAGATTCTGTCGCGGGTAACACCCGGTAAATCATCAACAATTGAATGTCTTGAACCTACAAGACGATTCACAAATGTTGACTTACCTACATTTGGTCTTCCTACTATTGCTACTGTCGGTTTTCTTTTCATACGCAAATGATATCATGGATAAAAATAAATGTAAAACGCGGCATTGTATAAACCGCGTTTATAATAAATAATATCCAATATTTTACTATTTAATTATTTTTGGACGGAAGGTTAATATTACGCTTTTGCGCGAATTCCATAATTTTAGCATCATTATCAGCCACCACAAGCTCTAGCGGTATTCCAAGCTTCATAAGTTCAGATTGCTGTGGATTAAGATGTGCCATGTGGTATTTTTCTTCTGCAACCCGTATGTCCCTTTTATCAACAAAATGTTTTACCATGCCTATTATTGGAGTACAGGCAAGAAGAACCTTTTTAAAAAGGTTTTGTGGTGGGTTTGCTCCGAAAGTTTCCTGGTATGCACTATATGCCATTACTTTAATATCTCCATCTTTCATTTCGGGATGCTGTGCTTTTAGTTCGGTTTCCTTTTCAGCAAGCCAAGCTTTTGCATCCTTTCTTGTCATTTTTACAAAATTGAGCTGTATTTCTGCGCGAACATCTTTTCTCGCTTTCTTCATTGCTTTTTTTAGAGCTCTTCCTTTTGTTCCTTGTGCTCTTAAATCAGCTTCTATTTCACTCATTCGCTTTGAATAGTATTCGCCAATTTGAAAATCGGAAACTTTTTGCTTTTGTGCTTCTTTAAAAGGAGTAATCTCTCTAGAAGATTGAGATTCTTCCGATGTATGTTGTCCGCTCACTAAAGGTAACGGCTACCTAGATGGTACTTGACCTTTTGGAACTAAATTTAATCCGCTTTTTTGTGCATAATTTCTAATTGCGTCATCGCCTTGCGCGATAATATCTTGTGGAATTCCCATTGATTTTAGGTATTCATTGGGATTAAATTCCGGTCTTGGCGGTTGGGGCCCTTGCGGCATTGCAGCATCCATTGTCATTATTTTACCTTTTTCTCTTGTATTATTAAGCACACATTGCTTACATGTACTTAAAGTTTTTCCGCCGAAAAGAATTGCCCCGCCCCGCCATATCATATCATATCGGGCATTATAGCTGGATTTGAGGCTATTGAAAGTCATATTTACATTTCGTTACAATTGCAAGGTTGGACACATTTTATTCTTGGTATCCTGAGGCTTTAGCCGAAGGTTCTCATTACTTTTCCTTTATTTTGAGATTCTTCGCTTTCGCTCAGAATGACAGTCCTCACCGGACGGGGTACTTTGCCACCAGTTACCTTAAACCTTGGATTATTTTGATTTCACCCTCTCCTTTTTGGAAAGAACTATTGTGAGGAGATTATGAATTACAAATTTTTAAAAGATTCTTTGCAGGAGCGTACCCCGGCAAAATCTCAAGGCAGTAATTCAAAGCCTTGCGGCATTTTTCTATATCTTTATCATTATAATAATAAATATACCCTAAAAGATAATGCAGCTCCGGATCATGATAAAACTTATCTTTCGCACGTCTTAAAAAAAACATCGATGCAGACATAAGATTATTTGCCCAAAACGCTCTGCCGATAAATTTGTAGCATTCCGGATTGTAATATGCCATAAAATCGGCATATTTAATTATTTTTTCAACATAATTCTCTTTACAATACAATATGAAAATATTCAAATCCAATTCAAGAAAATTTCTGACCTGAAAATATGTCGGAAAAGATTTTATTTCACCCTTTAACATTTGCAGCAAAAAAAGCCCCCAATCGGCTCTAATATCATTTTCAGAAGCCAGCTGAAAGAGCTTTTCTGCTTTATCTAACTTATCTAAAATTATACAGCAATAACCTGCTTCCACAAAGTATCCGTTATTCTCAAAATATGACCTGCAGCCTTTTATTCGTCCTGCCAAAAAATCTTTTTTAACATTTTGGTATTCATTTGTCATAAGAGATTACCACGGCTTATACAGTGCTGATTACAATGACAAGTCACTCATCATTGATTTCATCATCATTGCCTGAATAACTTCAGGTGAAAGATTTTTGTTTCCTTCTGACATATAAGGAAGCAAATCCATCATATCACTATTATCTTTTGACTTTTCATTTCCAAGAAGCATATTAAGTTCATCAAGTTCTTGCTTTTGTCTGATATATTCAGGATCTTTTGAAACTTCTTCAAACATCTTTGATGGAGTTTCATAGGCAAGTTTTACCAATCCTGAGTCAGATCTCTGGTTATCAAATTTCTTGATTTCCTTCATATCCTTCATTTCTTTTTCAGGAGTGTCTTCTCCGGTATTAACAGTTTCTTGGATTTTTCTTAACTGAATTTGTTTATACGTGTTATTAAATTCAGGTGAGAAACCATTGCCATATGGTGAGTTAATAAATCTATCAAGCTCTTCGTCTTGATCTCCAAACGGTAAATATACTTTATCTTTCTTATCTTTTTCATCCTCTGAAGCAGCATTTTCACTATCAGATCCGTTATTTTCTGCAGAAGCGGCATTTTCTCCATCCTTACCTTCTTCTTCCTCAACAACAGGAGATAATTTATCTCTAAGTCTGGTAAGATTTTTAGTAATCAGAGTTTCAGGATCAACAGGAGTCAAGTCCATAGTCCGAGCCATCTCTGCATAAGGATATAACCATTCCGGTTCATTTACATTTTGATAACATTTTTCATCATCATTACCCATAACACAGTTACGTCCATTTGTTGCATATTTAACAATCATTGGATTAGAGTTAAGCGCGATAACTTTTTCATAGGCCAAAATTGCATTATCTTTATCACTTACTTTTGTATAGCACATTGCAAGGTAATAGAACCCTAAAGTATCACGAGGGTGAAGCCTTACATAAGAAATACATTCTTGCAAGCAGCCTGCAAAATCACTTTTGCGGTATTTTTCTACAATACTATCAAAAGAAGGTTCAGGATAGAAAGAAGGACCAACTTCCCAACCCGGAGTTGATTCCGGATCACCATATACATTTCGTGAAGATTCTCTCAAAGTTTCATTACGAGACAACTCAGGGGTAGGTGTACCCATGCCGGCATCATCACCAAAACCCGGATCCGAATATTCCATAGTGCCACCAGACTGTCCCGCTAACGAGTTATCATAAAATTCACCCATACCGCGTTCTCTTGAACCGTCATCAACACTTCCGCTGTTACCCATAACATCATCCATTAAGCTATACTTTTTCAATGGACTTTCCCATGCAAAAGCCGCTGATGATACTACGTTCAGTACCATAACAGTTGCCAGTAATAACCCTATTTTCTTCTTCATTAATCTGTCCTCTTTTGTATTTCTTATAATAAAAAAATCTTCTTTTTCAAAGATATTATATGATATTATTAATAATACGTCATAATACAAATGGACGATATTATTAAAAATTTTTAGCAAATTTACAGCCGCAATAATTTTGTCTGTATAAATTTAATGATTTTGAAATTTGATTAGTTTTCAAAAAACCGTCATGCTTCCTAAAATTTGTATCCAAATATTTTAAATCATATTCTTGCGCAATTTTATTACCTATTGCTGTCAGTTTTTCGTAATTTTTGTGAGGGCTGATAACCATAGAGGTTGTGAAAATATCTATATTATGTTCTTTTGCATACTCTGCCGCCTTCAAAAGGCGTAATTCAAAGCACTTATCACATCTTGCACCTTTTTCAGGTTCATTTTCTAAACCTTTAACGTAATCATAATATATTTCGGGTTCATATTCACCCTCTATCAATTCGCAACCAAAATAAGCGCACAGCTTCTTTTCCGCATACAACCTGGTGTTATATTCTTCCTGCGGGAAAATATTAGGATTATAAAAATAAACAATAACAGAATATCCCATATCCTGTAATAAAGATATGGGATAACCTGAACATATACCGCAGCAAGCGTGCAGTAAAATCTTTTTATTTGAACAATTTATGTTTTGGTTTTCCGCCATTGTCAATTACCAATTGTTTTAAAGCAGGGTAGCCGCCTCTTGGAATACCCATTTCAAATTTATCACCAATTTGCAAAGTAGGGGTTCCCATTTGGTTATTATCTACTGCAGCTTTGATATCTTCTTGAATTTCCATATAAAGAGTTTTGCTATGTGCATCATCATATAATTTTTCCATATCAAGATCAAAACCTGATTCTTTAAGAACTTTTATAACATCTTCTTCAGTTGCAGGTTTTTTATCAAATAATAATGAACTTACTTCCCAGAATTTACCTTGTCTTTGAGCAGCGTTAGCATATTCAGCCATTGTACATGAACCATGGTGGAACTCCTGTGTCATATACGGGTTACAAGACATATCTAACGGCATATTATGATGTTCAACTCTGACATTATCAAACTCTGTAACAAGTTTGTGAAGCATCATATTAAATACATAACACATCGGACACATATAATCCGTGTAAACATGAAGAACAACCGCATCTTTAGCATCTGAACCCAATACGTTGCCTTTTATAGCATATTTGTTAGTTTTAGCATTTATAAATTCGCCATAGCCTCTTTGAGATTTAAGCGCAGGTGAAAAATGAGCACTTTGATAAGCCCAGCCTAAAAATCCACCGGCAACAATCATTACAATAATAAATGCTACTCTGTACTGAACAGGTTTAAGAGCATCAACAAAATCAAGCCAGCTTTGTTTAATCGCTCCGATAAAGTTTCCTTCAATACCCCAAACCGCAAATAATGCGATACATAAATCAATCAAATATGTAACAGCACACATGACACAGAGTTTATGAATACCAAATAAACTTACACAAAGTAATATCATTGAAACTGTAAATGAAATTATACCTAAAGAAGCAATATAATGAAATTTATTTTTAAATACTTCTAAAAACTTCAATCCCGGAATTTTTTTCAATTTATCAGCACCTAAAAGAACCAAGATAAATGAATACAAGAATAATCCCCAATAAGCAAGCGGTATTCCAAAGAATTGAGATTCCGTAGTTCTTGCAACGCCGTCACAATCTACAAAATCACTTATTGTACAAAAACTTGGCAAAGCATACTGATTAAAGTTAGCCTGATAATATATATATGCCAAATCAACAGTAACAAGCATTCCTAATAATACAAGCAACACTATAACTATAGTTTTTAGTAAATGTTTTCTATCTTCCATATTTTCTCCCTTTCCTTTTTAAATATATATTACCTTTTCAGAAGAAATTAATCAACCGCTTTAATATCAATAATGCTTGAAGTATTTCAAAATTAATGTTAAAATACCTTTAATCAGGGGCTAAACAAAGTGAACAGGGAATTTCTAACACAATTTTTAAATAAGATATCAAATTTTCCAAGCTGGGTTAAAGAAATCATCTACAACAGGCTCTCAGAAGAGGTGGAGACAGATAACAATCCGGGGTATATTTTTGCAACATATAAACCTATTTTGACCTATAAAGGCAGATGTGAACTTGAGTTTAAAAAATCCGGATTTGATTCAAATATCTATAATATTTTAAATGGCGCAGATAAGGATTTCAGCATCTCAGAAATTACCCTGAACACCTATCTTTCAATGGAAGAAATTGCCGGATACTTTCTGTTTTGCGTTGATGAGGGGTATTTTGAGCTGCCCGATAATTCACAAATTCTCAACATTGCAGGATTTTTGACAGGTAAATACAAGATGGGAGAATATTTTGTAAATCAGGGAGCAATCTCTTCAAATGAACTTGATAATGCTGTTAAAACAATTGAAGACAAAAAAACAGATAAAAAATTCGGTCAAATCCTGATTGATTTAGGACTTATTTCTAAAAAACAGATTGAAACTCTGCTTCTAATAAAAGAAGAAGCTAAAAAAAGATTTGTCCTTGATTATAATGAAGTTCCTAAACTTAAACAAGAATACCCAAATAATACAGAAAATTATATTGAAGAAATTCAAAATTTAAAAAATGAAAATACCAAATTAAAATCAAAATTAGAACAGTTATTAATGATGGTGAAAAAAAATGATTAACAAAAACACAGAACCGGCAAAATTAGTAATATCCAACAAAGATGGACTTATTGACAAAGAACATTTCGGATACGTTGTAAGAGGTGACAAAATTCATATTACAGAAAAAATCGGGGAAGATAAAAATTACCCGTTTTATATGTATTCTTGCCAAAAACCGCTTCAAGCAGCATTGATAATTGATTATGAATTAGACCAAAAATATAATCTAACAGATGAAGAAATCGCTATATGCACGACATCTCATGCCAATGAAAAAGTTCATATTGACATTATTAAAAGAATTTTGGACAAATTTGAAATTTCACCAAGCAGATTGAAATGTGAAAACCGTGAACCGAATACAACCGCCCTTCACAATAACTGCTCAGGGGCACATGCAATGATGCTCGGACTATGCAAGCTAAACGACTGGGATATGGATAGTTATGATAATATTAACAACCCGCTACAAAAACAAATTAGAAAGAAAATAAATGAACTCTGCGAAACTAAAACAGACTATCCGATAACAAAAGACAGCTGCAAATTTCCTATATATTCTATGCCTTTAGAAAATATAGCAAAAGGGTATTTAAATCTTTTCTGCAATCCAAAATATGAAAAAATTAAAAATGCATTTTTGAATAATCCACATATTATTGGCGGTAAAAATAAAACAGATACCAAAATAATGGAACAGTCAAAAAAACTTATTTCCAAAATCGACACAAACGGGCTTAGCGTTGTTGTTAATCCGGAAATTGAAGAGGCATTTGTCGTCAAAATTTGTGATGCGGATAAAACTGCCCTGGAATTTGTTACAATAGATTTGATAAATAATCTTCACTGGGCTGAAATCGAAACTCTCCGAGACGATACCGCATGCGAAACCGTTACTTTGTTATAAGTTTAATTTTATTTCCAAGATAACTCTGTACATCTTTATTATAACCGGCAAGCTGGTTTTGGAAATTTTTGCCATCTTTTTTACATTCTGCGCGCAAAAGTTCAATTCCGCGGTTATAAACCTGCTGTGCCGTATTAATATTACTTTGAGGAATTTTGCCATTATACATTTTTACAGCAAGTGAAATATCAAATAACCGGCGTTTACTCAATCCGCTCATCTCTTTACCGGTTTTTGAGGACTTGTTATTTGTAAATTTATTTATTGCAGCCTCATATTTTCCGGCTTTTAAACAGTACAGAAGCCCCGGTGTTTTTTCAATAATAGCAGTTCCTTTATTAAATACCATATCAAGCAAAGCTTCTTTCATTGGCTGAGGAAGCTTTTCAAAATTTTTCTTTCCGCCAAGCAAAACACTAATATTTTCTTCCATTTTTAAAAGATCACTTGCGCAAAGTTCTGCAACCTTTTCTTTTGTTATTTCTCTGGGATCACCCGGTTTTAGAACATGACCTATACCAATTGTCAGAACTCCCGCCTTATCTTTATAAGGAGTCAAATGAAACTCATTAGCACCAAGTTCCCCATTATCTTCAACCCGTTTTAGTTTTTTCACAAAATCAAGACTTACACCCATTGACTTTGCAACATCATTTAAATTTTTAACATTTCTTATCTTGCGGGAAGGCGGCATTTTCAAAGTCTGCCCAGGACGAATTTTTTTCGCTTTTTCAGCATCTAACCCATTTAATGCCATAATGCTGCATACTTCAACATGAAATTTTTTAGCAATAGATTCCAAATTATCGCCGCTTTTAATCCTATAAGGAGGATTTTTAACAACTTTTATATACTTTGAACGCTCAATCTGTTGATCTGAAATATCCGCTCCCATTACAATTTCATTAGGGATTTGGACCTTAGCTGCACCCTTAAAAATCGGCTTTGGTGCTGTTTTGACATGTCCGGCAGGAGCAGGCATAGAGACACCTGTAACCTTAACTTTTATATAATTCCATAAATTTGTAAGCCAATCCATTTTATACATTCCTTTATTTAACTAATGTCTGTTCCAGAGCTTGAGCCAAAGCTGTGGTATATTTGTCCCTATCAGTTTTTGACAGCAGGCTGTTTTTTATACTCTGGCTTTGAATATTACCAATTTCAATCAGCACGGCAGGAACTTCATTACCCATCGCTCGGTGCACATAATATTTATTAAACTTCTTAGCCGGAACCAATATCGGTATATTTTTTGCAACATTACTTATTACTTTATCTGCTAAAGCTGAATCACCGCTATCATTTGCACGTACTGTACATAATTTTTGAGATGAAGGAACCACTGTTGATTCTACATGTAAAGATATAAATGCCATATCAGATTTTTTAGTATTTCGTATCAAAGTTTTTATTTCTGTTGAACCTTTCTGTCCTTGAAGCAACCTTTGAAGATATTTGTCTTCACTCATACCGCCTTTACCGGAATTTTTATCACCAACAAACCCTTGAACAACAATAACAGTTGCACCTTTAGCCTGTAATTTAGCAGTCAAATCTTCCGCATAACTTTTGGCAACTTTCCATTCCTCAATAGGCATATGGTTGCCTTCTGCATTTTTTACAGATAATACCGTTCCTGAATCAAAACTGCCGTTATCAAATCTATAACCGCCATGTCCGGGGTTAACAAATACAATCTTACCTTTCATAGGGCCGCTAGGATTTGTTGGCTGTTTAATTTCGGCAGATGCTTCAATTTTACCGTTAGCATCAAGATTCGGTAACGGTCTTTCAATATACGGATTTTTAACTTTACTAAAACCTTTATCTTTTTTAGCTGAAGCTATTGCCCATTGTTGAAGCTGGGCACTGGTACAAAGATTACCAGACTTATCTCTGACTGTCGTTAATTGAGAATTATCTTTAGAAATTTGTCCCGATTTAGATTTTTTGGGCTGCGGCTGAATTTTAGTTTCAAGCATTTTATTTACAATTTCATCTAATTTTTTAGTATCCACCATTCCAAAAGAATTAAATTGATCATCTAATTCTTTTTTAAATTCCGCACTACGTTCAGAATTTGCACCTTTTGCTGTTTCTAAAGCATTATAAATGTGCATTACAGCTTTTTTTCGATCTTCTTTGCTGCTTCCAATTTCACTTGTAATGCCTTCAAGCAAAGACTCACCTGTTTTCAAATCATTATAAGCCTTAATAACTTCAGAAACATTTTTTGAATCAACTAATGAAATTAACTCATTAAATGACTCCTTGCCAACTGCAGGAAACTTATGAGAAATCTCATGTTCCATTTTTGCCGCTAATTCTTTTGGAGTTGCCATCATTCTTTTCATAGTTTCATCAAGTTTATCGGTATCAACCATTCCGTAACCGTCAAACTCTTTATCCAATTCTTTAACAAAACTTTCACGAATAGAATCAGGGGTGCCCATTTCTTTTGCTAATGCGTCATAAACCTTCATAACAGCCGCTTTTCGCTTGGTCTTATCACTTCTAACTTCACTTGTAATTGTATTTATTAAACTTTCTTTACCTTTATTATTCGGATTGTTTAAATACTCCTTAATAACACTTGATGCATTTTTGGGATTAATTTCATTTACAAGAGCATCAAAATCCGGCTTACCCACAGCTCCGTAGTATTCTCCGGACTTTTTGAAGATTTGCTGCCCAAGTTCGGCAGGAGTATATGAAGACCCATATTCGGCTTTGTTTTTAGCGGCAGGTGTAACCGCCGGTTGAACAGTTTTTTTAGTCACAGGTGTAGGTTTTTGTTTAGGCTTCTTAGTCTTTTCAGTAGTTTCAGTAGTTTCTACAGGTTTTTCCGTTTTCCTTTTTACATAAAAAACTTCACCTTTAGCCGGAGAATAAGTTTTAGAAATATTATTTAACTTGCAAAACTCATCTAAAGTCATGCCGTAAGTTCTGGCAAGAGCTATAATACCTTTACCTTCAGGAACCTTGGCTGTTGGGAGTTTAATTTTTTGACCGGCTTGAATATTTGAACTTTTTAACCCGGTCCATTCCATAAAAGCTTTCGTATTCATACCAAATCTTTTAGCAATATTTGATAAATTCTCACCGGATTTAACAGTAATTTCTTCACTTCGTCCGGTCTTAACATTCTTGCCGCTGCCGGAAGCACTTACACTATTAACACCTTGTGTCATTTTTATTTCTCCATATAAGTACACACATAAAAAATAACGGCACCTTTTAAATAATTCTTTAAAAATACTGTTAAAATTATTAAGAATCTTTACGATTTAAAATTATGTATTAAATATTCTATCGCCGGCATCACCCATACCAGGGACAATATAACCTTTCTCATTCAAGTGATCATCTATTGCCGCTGTTATAATCTCAATATCAGGATAGTGCTTCTGAATATTTTCAATCCCTTCAGGGGCTGCAATAATACAAATACATTTTATATTTTTAATAGGAATTCCCTTATTTGCATACAAATCAATTGCCGCGAGCAATGAATTTCCAGTCGCAAGCATTGGATCCGTAATATAAATATAAAATTTTTCAGGCTCAGGAGCATCCATAGGAACCTTGTTATAATACCATACAGGTTTTAAAGTCTTCTCATCACGATACATCCCTATATGACGAATTGTTGCTTGAGGCAGAATATCAATAGCTTCATCTGTAAAAATCAAACCGGCTCTTAAAATCGGCGAAATTATCAAATTAATATCAGGCTCAACAGTTTTCGCGGTAAAAGTTGTTAAAGGTGTTGTAACCGGACAATCTACCAGCGGAAGATTTTTAGCAGCCTCATATAAAAGACATCTGGTAATCTTTCTTGCGGCAATTCTAACCCCTTGGCTATCGGTATCTTTATTTCTCATTGTACAAAGATTTAACAAAACTACGGGATTATTTATAACTCTAACATTTTCGCTATTCATTTTATTCCCCCTTTTTCTTAAAATTCTTCATAAAATTTTTCTCAACTTCAATAATTTTATCCAAAGATTTATCAACCTTATCAAGTCCTGACATTGCATCTTCCGGCATAACAACATTTTTAGGCATCTGACCCGAAGAATGGAAGTCAAAATGACTTGCAGAATGATCCAAGGTAGTAATAATAGAGTCTAATTCCCTAAATATACTGTCAAACAGCCCCATAACTTTACTTAACCTCGTAGGGTCTTTTGCCATAATGATTTTATCAGTAGGTTCATTAGGATCAGGCGGATATATTTCAAGAGACTTCGACCCCCCCAAGCCGGAGGCCTCAACTGTTGCGATAGACCCTGTTGGAAGTACTAAATCTTTCTGGGTTATTACAAATTTTATATAAACTTCGGTTGAAATAATCTGTATCTTTTTCACATACCCGACCTGAACCCCTAAAAACTTAACAGGAGAACCTGTGATAAGCCCATCTACATCTTCCATAAATATTTGATAATTTTTAAACTGTTTCTGAGTCTTGTAATGCTGATAACGCAAGCCTAAAACAATAGCCGCAACTATAATCAACCAAATTACAAACTCAACCCACGCATATACTCTGATATTATCAAATCTCTTCATATCTTTTATTATACACAAAATTCTTCTATAATATAGTTGTAATAATTTATTTTATGTATTTTTGTAATGAATAAAATGTTAAACTTTATCAAATCAATAATCTATGAATTTCTTTCAAATTTCGTCCCGGAACGCGTATCCTACGAAATAACAGGCGAATGCAAAAAATGCGGCAAATGCTGTAATTATATGTACAGCATCGATACATACACAGAAAAAGAATTCAAAATCATGCAATTTTTATACCCGAAATATAAAAGATTTTATATTAAAGGCAAAGATGAAGAAGGCAATCTGATTTTTGCCTGCAAACTCGTAACCCCTGAAGGTTTATGCTCTGATTACAAACACCGCCTTAAAATGTGCAAAAACTATCCTGCCAAAAGAATTTTCTATCCCGGAAAACTTCACGAAGGCTGCGGTTACAAAGTAAACATCAAAAAATTTGATGATTATTTGAAATAATTAATCTTTCTTCAACCAATTTCAAAGTATCTGCAAATACATCACTAATTGATCTTGTAGAATCAATAACTTTTACCCTTTGAGGCTCTGCAGAAGCAAGTTCTAAATATCCGCTTCGAACCCTGTTAAAGAAATCTTTTCCAGCACTTTCCATTCGGTCCTTTTCGTTCCCGACACGCTTCATAGAAGTTTCAATATCAACATCATACACAAGCGTTAAATCGGGAAAGACTCCATCAACAGCCAGATTATTCAAAGTTTTTATCCTATCAATGTCAAGCCCTCTGCCATACCCCTGATAAGCCACAGAGCTATCAGTATGCCTGTCACATAACACAATTTTGCCCTTATTTATTGCCGGTTTTACAATAACATCAATATTTTGAGCCCTATCTGCCAAAAATAAAAACGACTCACACCGATTTGAAACTTCTCCGTCATAATTCAACAGAATTTCACGAAGTTTCTCGCCAAGCCCTTTTCCCCCAGGCTCTCTTGTTACAACAACCTCAAACCCGTGTTTTTCAAGATAATCTTTTAACAGGTTTAACTGAGTAGTTTTTCCGCAGCCGTCAGCACCTTCAAATGTTATAAATAAACCTTTTTCCATAATTCCTCTTCTTTTATTTTATTATAACGCAAAAAAGCCTGAAATTATAACATATTTCGACTTTTATAAAAAGAAATAAAGCAGCCCGTAAGCCGTGTTCTGTTTTAGATAATCATCTGTCTGGTATCAGGATTGCTCCTGATCTCTAGCGATTTTTCCGAAGTGGGCGAACAACCTTTATAACCTTCGATTCAATCTTGCATCCGACCGGGGTTTACCTAGCTGATACCTTCCGATATCACTGGTGAAGCTATTAACTCACCGTTGCACCATCGCCTGTGACAAAATTGTCCATCGGCAGTCTTCATTTCTGTGGCACTATCCGCCGACTCACATCGCCCGGAGTTTCTCCGGCGGCCTGTTCTTGGATGCACGGACTTTCCTCACTTAAAATTAATTTTAAGCGCGATTATCCGGCTACTTTATTCTTTAATCATCTTCAGCATTTGAATTTTTATCACTTGTAATATTTCTATCAACTTTTACAGCTTCTTTTGCCCAGTCATCTTGGATTTCAATCTGACCGTTACCCTTGATTTCCATACGGAATCTGTCAAACCCATTTGTTCTTGTATTGCAGCCGGTGCCGTTTTCGTCAAATATAGCATAAGCGTTTGCCTGACCACAATTCGGCTTACTCTTACCATTGACATCTACTGTTAACATTATAGATCCGCCTTCTCCGGATGATGAAAAGTTAGCATTTGAAAATACCCAATCTAAACCATCAGTAGTAGAAAATGAATTCTCGGGAGCCCCGCCGGAAACCGGCTCATGAAGATTTAATTTCTTTTCAAATAAATACTTGAATTTTTTTGCAGCGTTAGATGTACCAGTATCATTTATATGACCTTCATCCCAATCCGTACAATTTACAGAACCTGCAGCATCATCAAATCCGATTCTTGGATTATTTACCGCAGATTTATCAGGATAGCAAGCTTCATCATTTATCAAATCACTTACAACAGATTGAACAGTATAATACGCTCTTTTTGCCATAATGGTATTTTGGTTAGGCATTAAGTTGAAAATAACCGGAAGTAATATCGCACAAAGTATGCCAACAACCCCCAAAGCAACCATTAATTCTGTCAAAGTAAACGCATTATTCAATCTTTTCATCTTTTAAAATCCTCTATCCTAGTAATTAATAAATATATTCATATTATATCATGTATCCTTGTATTTTTCAACACGATATGTTATAATAGTAGTAATAAACACGTTAAATAAGAGGACAGATTTTATTACAGATTGTAAAAATTTATTTACATAGTAGCAAAATAATCCGTTCAGATGAGTTAATAACACATCACACATTTTATAATATGTAGGATATAAGAACACGGATATTCAGCAAGAGAACAACTTTGGGGATATTCGTAAAGGGTAGAAACTATGGTCGATAACAGGTCTGCGGGCTTTTTCGGTATAGGCGGCGCTTTCAATTTCAAAAGCGGAGATATATCAGGAACAGCGGCAAAATTATCAGATGATAAAATGGGACAAGGCGGTGAATACTTCTCTCAACGAGGACAGGAGGAAGAAGCACCGGCACCTGCCAACCAATATATGGATCAAAGTGCAGTCCTGCGTGCAACACTAAACTCTCTTGCTATGATGAATGTTGCAAATGTCTTAAATGCAAAAAAACGTAAACCTGTATTAGACGAAGAAGATAAAATTACAGAAGATTTAAAAGAAATTCTGCGGGTAAAAAAACTCCAAAGCCAAGCACATCAGCAGCATGATGACAAAGAAGAACCAGAAGAAGAGTAATAATTTCCTTAATTTAGGGCACTTATATATCGAATTCCACTAAATGCGGAATACCCGTCACTGCTAGTGTCAGCGAAGCAGTACAAAAGATTTTATACAACACAAACAACTTACTGGATTGCCACGAAAATCTGCGATTTTCTTGCAATGACGATACGTTAGTGGAGAACATGTATATAAATCCCTAATTTAGACTATTGCACTTTGGGAAAAACTGTAGTTTAATTATGGAGAAGTAAGATACTTAGGAATTATTACGATGTTGGAAATATCAAAAACTCAGGATAACGGTGCATTGCAAAAATTAAACCTGAACGAAGCAGTTTCAGGTTCCTGGTTTAATTTGATTAACCCGACACGTGAAGAAATACAACAGGTTTCACTTGTACTGGGGCTTGATGAAAGCTTTTTAAACAACTCATTAGACGCAGACGAGTTATCTCGTATGGACTTTGAAGACGGAAACCTTTTAATCATCACAAACGTTCCGGTTATGGATGAGGAAGGAAATTTTGACACTTTGCCTTTAGGTTTAATTTTTACACCCGAAAGTGTTATTACAGTATGTTCTCACGAAAACAAAATTATAAATTCATTTAATGCTGATACCGCAAAGTTTTTTGACACAAGAAACAAAGCTAATTTTATGTTGAATATCTTATTTAGAGCCGCAAAATTTTATTTGAGATATTTAAACGTAATTAATAAACAAACAGAAAACATAGAAGAATCTCTTAGAAGAACCACCAATAACAAAGCGCTATTCCAACTAATGGAAATCCAGAAATCCTTAGTTTACTTTACAACAGCGCTAAAAGACAATCAACTTGTACTGCAAAAACTTTTAAGACTAGTTAATGCACCATCGCTACAGAGAATTTTAAAATTCACAGAAGATGATATTGATATGCTTGAAGACGTAATCATTGAAAACAAACAGGCTGCAGAGATGGTTGAAATGCACAGGACAATTCTTGAAAGTATGATGGACTGCCTTGCATCAATTATCAATAACAACCTTAACCTTGTGATGAAATTTTTAGCGGCGATTACAATTATTATGTCAATACCGACAATGATAGGCAGCTTTTGGGGTATGAACGTTCCAATGCCGTTCGGACAAAATCATTTTGGATTTCTAATTGTAATTACAATTTCTGTAGTTGCAACCTGCATTGTTGCAGTATTCTTTAACAGAAAAGGCATGATGTAACCTCATGTTAAGTGCAGTTCTGCCATTAGGCTTGAGGATTTTGTCAAATCCGGCTGCTAATATGGTACAAAAATTGCTGTCTAAAAGGCATTCAGCAATTTTAATAAACCTCTATTCGTACTTAATGCTGAGTTTAATATGTATCCCATCAGCAACAATAAACAACTGGACCCAATATGATTTAAGCTACTGGGGGTATGCCGCACTTGCAGGAATATTATGCACCTTAGGTTCGGTTTGCCTTATTAAAGCACTGCAAATAGGCGAGATGTCTGTATTAGGACCGATAAATTCGTACAAATGTATTGTAGGACTTGTAACAGGGTTCTTATTACTAGGAGAAATCCCATCTATAGCAGGGGTTTTAGGGGTAATTTTAATAATTGCGGGAAGCAGGTATATTTTTGATACTGAACCTGAAGGGTTTACTTTCAATCTATTATTGAGAAAAGACATAATTTTAAGATTTTGTGCATTATTCTTCACAGGGTGCGAAGCAGCAGTCTTAAAAAAGATTATTTTATTATCATCAGTTGCGGAATCCTTTATGCTATGGTGCTTTACGGGTTTTATATTTTCAGTAATATTACTTCTTATATTCAAAATCAAATTCCGGCTGTTTTCATTAAAAGATTTTCTTTATACCGGAGTTATTGCACTTTGTTTAGGGGTAATGCAATACACAACCAACATTGTATTTTCAAAGCTGAATGTAGGATTATCACTGGCTTTATTCCAGTTATCAAGCATAGTTGCAGTATTTTTTGGCTGGAAAGTATTTAAGGAAAAACACTTATTGAAAAAATTTATCGGAACATCAATTATGATAGCCGGCAGTTGTCTAATTTTGCTGATAAAATAAACCTTGTCAGGGCTGCAACAGAATATTACTATTATTTATACCTTAAAATTTTTCGGCAACGAATTCCTGATTTGTATATGATGGTTCATATTGAGGGAGTTCGGAAAAATCTATTCCGGAGGCTATAAAATCAGCATTCGCCCCATACTCATCACCTGCTCGTTTCTTTGCCCAGCCACGTTCTGCGTATATTGATTTCAATTCTTTTGCAAATATATCCTTATTCCCCTCTGCGTATGAAATCAAAATATTATAATCATTAATTGCAACCGAATAATCCTCCATCAAATAAAGCATATAGGCTTTATCACAAGAAATATAAAACTGGTTTTTTAAATCTTTTTCACTCAAAGACATCAACAAGTCTTCATAATTTTGCATTACATCTTCGGCAATATTATTTTCAATTTTGAATATTGACTTCACCCATAACATTTGAGAAGCTTCCAAAACAGACATATCTTTTTTGGTCACATATTCATTAAACACATCAATAGCTTCCTGCGCTGTAGTTAATTTTTTCTGCAGTAAAAGCAAATTTGCCAACCTTGAAAAATCTCTTTTTGAAAACTTTCTACCTGACATATTAAGAACTGTCTTATAATCGTTTAAGGCGCCTTCATAATCTTTTACCATAAATTTTGCATAAGCCCGCATATCATATATTTTTTCAGATTTTGGATAAAGCAAAAAATACGTATCTGCAAGTTTCACAGCAGCTTTATAACTATGGAGCTTGGATTTCAAGTTAAAACCTATTCCCCACTGGATAAAGAATGCAGGAGTAAAAAATACAACAAGCGCCACAATACCCGCTATAATTTTTGACTTAAATACTGCAGCATATTCATCAAATTTTCTTTTCGGGACGGGAGGCGTAAAATCAACTATTTCATACTTACCAAAACTTCTCATCAAATAAGAACTATAAATATATGAACATAAAAGCCTTGCTCCGTTAACTATCAAAATCCATAGCAATTCAAAAAATAACAAAGATAATAGTGCGAATTTCAGATGTATGAAAATAAAATATAATACTACAGGGGTTAAGAAATAAGTCCATTTTAGATATTTATCAAGCCTAAATCGGAACTCTAAAGCCTTACCCACATTAGCTTTCGGTATAGAAACATTGTAACTGCAGCCGGTACCGCTCAACAAACAATAATTTCTAAAAACAGATTTTTTTGACTGGTCAACATAATATAATAACGGATCACTTAAAATTTTAACAATCTTCTTTAACATAACACCAACACTATATCCTAAAATCTATATTATACCAAACTTTTTTCAAACTCATAGACATCTGTTGAGATATTCAAATTATCTTTGATATCAATAACATCAAGCCCTCTAAAATAATAAATTTTACTAATCTTTTCAGGATTATTTGAATACTCTTTTGCAAGAATTGCACCTAAAATAGCCTCAAGATGTGACATCGGCATCATATTAGACGGCAAATCTTCAAATCCCCATTCATACTTCAGCGCCTGCTGCAAAAACTTGCAATCTGCAGGTGAACGATCTTTATAGCAAGAGTTCAAATGCAGACTCTGCCTTGTCATATAAATATCAAAACGGTTGACAGAAATTCCACGCTCAGTTAATTCTCTAAAATACTCTGAGCCTCTGTTAGAGTGTCTTTGAGTCCAATTATCACGATTTGGAATATTTTCATTTGACGCAACAAGCTGATACGGCTTAGATAAAATTCGCCATTTACCATCAAGCATTGTTCTATCTGAAGGTACAGATACACAAATTTTAGAATTTTTTAATGATGAAAAATTTTCAAAAAAGAAAATTATATCATTCATTTTATAAAGCTTATCAATAAAAATAATTTTATTATCTTCATCAATAACAGCCACTCCCGAATCCATACTTGAACCTGAAGCCAAAGACAGACCTACATAATAATTCATTAATATCTCCTAATTCATTAATTTGGTTGTAATTAATGGACCGTCGTCAGTTGCAATAACCGTATGTTCAAAGTGCGCGGAAGGTTTACCGTCTTTAGTGCTTACTGTCCAATTATCATCAGCCACAACAACATCATCGCAGCCCAGATTAAGCATAGGTTCAATAGCAATCGCAGTATTGGCTTTAATCAAAGTGTTATCTCCGACACTGTAATTAAACAAGAACGGATCTTCATGCATTTCATGCCCGACTCCGTGACCGCCGTACTGCCGAACTATTCCATAGCCTTCGCGATTTGCAACAGCTTCAATTGCCTTTGAAATATCATCAAGAACATTTCCCGGGCACATCTGCTCAATCCCCGCGTATAAGGATTCTTCGGTAACCTTCATCAACTTTTCTACATCAGGAGAAACTTTTCCGACACAATATGACCAGGCACTGTCACCTACCATACCGCCAAAAGTTGCCCCAACATCAATTGCAATAATATCGCCTTCTTTTAATATAACTTTATTTGAAGGGATTCCATGAACGACTTGCTCATTAATTGATGTACAAATACTCGCAGGAAAACCGTTATACCCCAAAAATGTCGGTATAGCACGGTTTTCTTTTATAATTTTCATCGCAATGTTATCTAATTCTTTTGTAGAAATTCCGGGTTCTACAACCTCTTTCATTTTTTGATGAACAAGAGCTACAATATGACCGGCGTGGCGCATTCTCTTGATTTCATCTCTGGATTTTTTGTTTATCATATTCCTACCCTCAAGTTAAGAATAGCACAAACGATGACAGAAAATCAAATATTTAAGTTAGCCAGGTTAACCCATCTATAATCCAAAAGATATTCAAAATAATACACTTTTTTATAAATGCCACCATTGAATAGGTGCATCAATCGGATAATCTTGAATTCTATCAATAATTTCACTGTTATAATCTTCGGTTGATCTTATTTCTTTTTTCAAAGATTCTGCTCTTGCATTATTTTTATCTGCTAAAACTTGATAGATAGGTTTTTGGGTCACTTCCGCTTTTTTCAAGTTTGATGCAGCAGATTTTTGAACATGTTCCAGTTCTTTCTTCATACCGCTGACTTTTGGCTGTTGTTTTGAATTGAATTTCCCAGATTTAAAAATTCTTGTCAAAGATTTTGCAATCTCATCAACTGAGCCAATATTAAACCATTCTTTAAAATCTCTTAAATAGATTATAGATGCAGGATTTTCATCACCTACCATAAAATCTGCAATATGGAATGAACGTCCGGCATCGCCATCTTCTTTAGTACCTAGAATGACTTTTGGACTTACTGTAAGCGTATCGTTTTTATACTGTTGTGTTA
>OHGK01000241.1_pt1 | contig 40138 bp, 35 predicted proteins | sample 1567671 | NCBI WGS metagenome assembly OHGK01 (sample SAMEA3879577, study PRJEB24766) | human gut metagenome | biome: human-associated habitat; feature: feces | place: USA | collected 1985/1987 | reverse complement strand
AAAGATTTGCACAGGATTTGGCGCAACATCATTGGTTGCAGGAAACTATATCTATAAATCCGACAATATTGAAAATGCAATTAAATCATTAAAAAACTAAGTGTTTAGGTTCTCACCTTTTCTGATTTTAGCCTGCAAAACCTGGTCTAAATTAGCACTGGCTGCTTTATCAGTTTCAGTTATACCGGCTGTTTCTGTGGATTTATCAGCTTCTGTGTTCTGCCCATCGCCTGATGCATTTGCATCATTTTTTGCTAGGGAAATACCGCCAACACCTGTAGTATTTTCAACCTGGTTTTTATAACTTGCCGCGGCTGATTTATTATCCGTATTCACTGAACTTGCCTGAGTTTGAACCCCTGCAGTAAGTTCAGAAAGTCCAACAGCTCTTTCTCCGGATTTTACAGCTCTGCGACCTGCTATAAAATCTCGCAGCCTGAATAAATATGCACCTTTAATTGAAGTCAATAAATCATTACCAACCCCGATTGATTCAGAACCAAAATCCTGAGCATTTAAAATTGCACCGCTTTGAGCATTTATTGAAGACTCATAAACATTAAAATCTCCCTCAGCAGAAGCTATATTCATCTGGCCTTCATTACCATAGCGCTCAAGCTGCTGCTGTAATTTATTAATTTTACCAATAGCAGATGCATCATTTTTATTATTGTTTATATTATTTACTTCCGATTTTAATTCATTTTGAACAGCTCCAGCCTTTGATAATAGTTCCTGCATATAACTATCAAGTGCCTGAATTTCATTATTTGAAAGCTCCTGCGCATCCATAATAGCTGCAGCGGATTGAAGAACCGATCTTGAAGCTTCCTTGCTATCAGCCGTGAAAATTTTCGCCTGAGTTCTTAAACTCACACCGGCATTTTCTAAAGCTTCACGTTTTGACTGGGCTGCCGACTTTTCTTCAACCGGAGCTTCTATATCATCTCCGGTAGAATTTTCGTCCGCAGAGGTATTATCAACAGGAGCGTTTTCCGTCGCGGTTAAAGTATTTTGCGCAGCTTGAGCCTTTTCATAAGTCGTATCATCTTTATCATTTGCAGCCAAATCCTGCCTAAATTCTTTTGCCCATTGCAAATATTCAGGGGGAACACTTACACCCTGTGTATCATACTTTATAATTTCGTTTGCTGTGAGTTTACGCCAGTCTATCTGCCTTGGCGAAACTGCTTCTATTCTTGATACGTCCATAGTACGCCCTTATTTTATAATCTTATTTACGGCATAATATTAAAAAACTTTAAAAATTTTGCCTAAATATTAACAAATTTTAAAATCATTCCTCTAATTAAGGGATAAAATTTTATAGATTGAAGTTATAATATAAAAAAGAGGATTTATTATGACATACGAAGAATTGATGGAAAAAGCCATTGAAGTTTCAAAAAACGCATACGTTCCGTATTCTCAATTTCCGGTAGGCGCGTGCGTTATGACAGATTCAGAAAACATATACACCGGCTGCAATTTTGAAAACGGAAGTCTTGGAATGACAATATGCGCAGAAAGAAATGCAATAGGAAGTGCAATTGCAAACGGAGAAAAGAAAATTAAAGCTGTTGCAATTTATTCTCCAAAACAAGATAACTGCACACCTTGCGGAGCTTGCCGGCAAGTCTTGCACGAATTTTGCGACAAAGATGAAGAGCTTGATGTTATTGTTAAAGTAGGTGACCAAATAAAAGTTTATACTCTTGCTTACCTGCTTCCTGAAAGTTTTACCTTATAAAATGTATATATTTGAACTTATAACCAGACTAATTAAAGGCAAAAAATTTGTCAGACATAATTTGTATTCACCCGTCAGCGAAAATCCTGACGGGCTTGTTGAAAACAGTGAAAATTGCGAACATTTATTCCTTCCGCTTGATAGCTCAAATACAATATTTGCCTGCAAATACTGCGGACTTATAGCATCTAAAGAACAGTTGAAAAATAAAAATATTTTTGAAAACAAATCCGAATTTAAGAACTATCCGCACAGCTAACTAACAGTTGAATGTATTTAATCTCTCCTTCTTATAAAACTATATTATAAAAGGAGGTAATTATGTCAAAATCATTAGGTGAAGTTATTAACAATATTATGGAAGAAAATTCCAGCAACCGAGTACTTATTCTAACAAATCATATGCATATTCTGGGAACAATCCATGATTATTATGATAAATGTCAAAACTGCCACGATTGTCTTATCGCACTCAAAGACGTTAAAATCGCAAGAATAGAAGATCTTTGCAATTGTAAAGAAAATGACTGTGAATGCAATTTTGATGCTTTTGTAGAATATAAATGGTTTAATATCAGCACCCACGCAATTGTAGGTTTCAGCATTTTAGGAAACTAAATAATGCAAAAAAGGAAGGCTGTAAAACCTTCCTTTTTTTGAATTTATTACAATATCTTAAACTTTTCTCTTACGAGCAGCTTCAGATTTGTGTTTTCTTTTAACACTTGGCTTTTCATATCTTTCACGTTTTTTAACTTCAGAAAGAATACCAGCTTTTTGGATTTTCTTTTTAAAACGTCTTAAAGCGCTTTCAATACTTTCGTTTTCGCCAACTTTAACTTCTGCCATTTATATATTCACCACCTTTATAGCTTGATTAATAATAGGGTTACACCCAAGTATAAACCAAACTGATAAAAAAAACAAGTATTTCCGCAATTTTATTTTCTAAAATAGTCGCAGATAAGTTTTTCCTGGCGCGGAAGCAGATGCCTAATACGATTTACAATAGACCTGTTTTGTAAATCTTCAAGCTGTTTTGTTAATATAGCCTTTTCAATCAACACTTTGTTGTATAAATCTGAACAAACTTCACTTTTATCTATGTGTTCTCTTAGTTTCGACAGCTGTAATTCTTTCTGTTGTATCGAAGAAATAAGTTCTCGTTTCACGTCAAATAAACCTCTTATATATCACATTTAAAGAATATACTGTCTTATCAAATTTAAAATCAACTTTTTAGGTGATTTTAGACTAATCCTGGCAATAAATCATACTCATAGCCTAGTTTTAATGCTTCAATATTTTTAGGAATTAAATGCTTTCTATGTACCGGAATTACGTTATTCAAGGCTTTTTCAAGAGTAGAAAGAGTAATTATTTTACTAACTCTTGATAAAATTCCTAATGCAAGAATATTAGACATTTTAATATTGCCAAGTTTTTCCTGCGCCATCTGAGTAATTGGTGCAAAAACATAATGAATATCATCACGAGTCTTTTTAATTGTTGCAAGTGATGAGTTTACAATTATTGACCCGCCTTTTTTAACCCAAGAAACATATTTATCAAAAGATGCCTGGTTTAAAATAATAATAAAATCTGCATGCGACTTTTGAACAACACTGACCTCATCATCAGAAGCTACAACTGTACAATTTACAGTTCCACCACGCATCTCGGCACCGTAAGTCGGGAACCACGTAACATTTAAGTCATCAAGCATAAATCCGTTTGCTAATACTTCACCGGCTAACAATACACCCTGTCCGCCAAATCCTGCAATTATAAAATCCTTTTCCATAATTTACCCTTAATTATTCACTGTAACATCTTTATACACACCCGGTTTGAACACTTCCATCATCTCATTTCTAACTCTGTCATGAGCCTGTTCAGGCGTCATTCTCCAGTTAGTAGGACAGCTTGATAGAATTTCAACAAAACCGGTTCCCAATCCTTTTAATTGAACCTCAAAAGCTTTTTTAATAGCCTGCTTTGCTTTTTTAATATTTGCAACGGTATCAAGAGAAACTCTTGCACTATATGCCGTACCATCACAAAGCGCAATTTGCTCAGCAACTTTTATCGGATAACCATAGTATTCAAGGTTTCTGCCTGTAGGAGATGTGGTTGTAACCTGTCCTAAAAGAGTTGTAGGTCCTAATTGACCGCCTGTCATTCCGTAAGTTGTATTATTTATACAAATTGCTGATATATTCTCACCACGCAAAGCAGCATGCATACTTTCAGCAAGCCCGATAGAGGCAAAATCTCCATCACCTTGATATGTAAAAACAAATTTATCAGGTTTTGCCCTTTTGATCCCTGTCGCAACTGCCATTGCTCTGCCGTGAGGAGCCTCGAGAGCATCTATATTTAAAAAATCATAAATTGTAACAGAGCACCCGATAGAAGCTGCAATAATAGTATTGTCACGAACTCCGAGTTCATCAAGAACCTCTGCAACAAGCCTTACAGCTACACCATGGTCACACCCTGGGCAAAATGTGTATTTTACATCTTTTTTTAAAGATTCCGGTAATTTAAAAACTTGTGTTGCCATTATATTAACTCCTCAATCTGTGTCAAAATATCTTCAGGATCAGGCGGTGCGCCAACCCCTTTATGAATAAGTTCTACAGGTGCTTTTCCATTTACAGCCAATCTTACATCATTGACCATCTGACCCATATTTACTTCGACAGTAATGAACTTTTTAACGCTATCTGCAAGTTCACTTAGACGTTTTGACGGGAACGGGAATAGAGTAATCGGCCTTAGTATTCCAACTTTTAAACCTTTTTGCCTGCACATTTTAGCGGCAGTTTTAACATTTCTTGCAGTTGATCCAAAACTTACCAAGATAATATCGGCATCATCAGTTCCAATTTCTTCCCACTCTGTTTCATTTTCTTCTATCTTTTTATACTTAGCATATAAATTTTCCAAGAATACACACTGATTATCGGCTAACGGAGCATAAGATCTAATAATTCGGGAATCTCTTCCTTTAGCACCTGTCAAACTCCAACCCGAATTGTCAATTTCAGGGTATGGATATTTTCCAAAAGTTACAGGCTCCATCATTTGCCCTAAAAGCCCATCAGCTAACAATATTGTAGGATTTTTGTACTTTTGAGCAAGATAAAAAGCTTTATAAGTTAAATCTACACATTCCTGGACTGTGGAAGGAGCCAGAACAATAAGTTTATAATCACCGTTTCCGCCGCCTTTTGTAGCCTGGAAATAATCCCCTTGAGACGGATAAATATTTCCTAATCCCGGGCCGCCTCTCATAACACTAACAAGCACAACAGGAAGTTCATCAGCAGTTGCATAAGACAGTGCCTCTTGCATAAGAGCAACAGCACAAGATGATGATGATGACATCGCCTTAACCCCTGTTGAGCATGCCCCAAGTGTCATGTTGATTGCAGCTAATTCACTTTCTGCTGAAACATAAGCTCTGCCAAGTTCCTGCATTTTTCCACTCAAATATTCTCCGATTTCAGTCTGCGGAGTAATCGGATATCCAAAATAGCACTGGCAGCCGGCATTTACTGCGGCTTGAGCTATTGCATAATTTCCTTTTATTAAAACCTTTTTATCAGTTACACATTCTACAGCCATATATTAACCTCTATAAACTTCAGTAATCGCAAGATGTGGACATCTTTGCGCACACATAGCACACCCTAAACATTCGTTATCCGGATCACAAAACTCTGCAATCCTATCCCCGAGATTATTAGTTTTTTCACTGACTTTAATCAGTTTTTTAGGGCATTCCTTCATACATAAATAACAAGCTTTGCACCTGTTTTCATCAATAACAATGTGACTCATTATATCCCTCTTTCAAAATCTACCTTAACAGTATCATAACACTAATAAGGTTTTTTAAGCATTTAATCTTAACATTTGTAATAAATATCCGTAATAAAATTTACTAAAAATTTTAAGCCTGCTAATATTAAAAATGTAGGGATATATTTTTTTAAGGACAAAAGAATGGCTCAAGAATTAGAAATCGTTAAAATATTAAGGGAGATGAAACGGGCTAACAGCACAAATAGCGAAAGCTTTGACAGGCTGCTTACAAGTATCGGGAATAAACTTGAAACTATGGATAAAAACTCTGAATCCACAGAGCTTATCAAGGCTTATTTCGTTGAACTGGCAAAAACTATAGACGATAAATATGCGACAACTATAAGTAACTTCTCAGATATTGAACAAGCCTTAGTCGCTTTGTTTAAAGAGCAAGAAGGGCATGTTAAAACCAAAGATATAAAAAATTTATCTGACATGTTTACTCAAAACATGGAAAATTTCTATTCTGAAACAGCCAAACAAAAAGAGATTTTAGCCGGTATTGAAAAACGCATAAAAAAAATAAACAGCAAAAAATCTGATAAAGAAAGCATAACAAATGCAATAAATCTTTTAAGAAACGATTTTGAAACCCTAAATCACGATTATAAACTAACAGTAGACAGCATTAACTCTGATGTAAAAACAATCCTTACAAGTCTTTTAAAAGCAGATAAAGCTGTATCAAATGATGAAATTAAGGTTCATACAGAAGCTATGGGCAAGGCCGCAAATGAAATAACGGCATTTCTAAACTATATAGATAAACGTGAAGCCAATCTTGAAATGCTGCTTTCTCAAGTTGCAACAAGCGAAAACCTTAAAATCACACAAAGCGTTGTCGATTCTATCATAAAAAAATCTGAAGGTATTTATGAACAGCTAAATTCACTTTCAAGTAAAGATGACATTGAAGAACTTCAATCTGCAACAGATGTAATAAATAAAAAGCTAAATGAGTCCGTTACAAAAAAACTATTCACTAAGATTTCTAATAAAACAGAAGCCCTAATCTCTCACACCGAAGAGATTAAGCAAACCCTGGCTGATGTTACAAAAAATATTGAAGCTCTTCCAGATATATCTATATTGGAAAAATCCCTGCAAAAATTATTTTCAAAACTTGAAAGTTTGAACGAAGATATTACCAAAGCCGATACAAAAGAAAATGTTCTGGAAATTGATACAAAACTCGGGAATTTAATATCAGAGCTTTCTACAATCAAGAATATTGTATCAGACCTTAATGACGTAGTTACAACAAAGGTTTTATCCGCAATAAACGACATTTCTTTTGAGCAGGAAAGTTTTGAAATAAAAAGCCACGTTTCAAAAATGCTCGCTAAACTTCCACTAAAAGAAGATGTAGAACTAATTCTTCAAAATAACGAGTTTAGCAAAAAGTCTTTTGAAGAATTGACTAATAAAACAAACTCATTAGAAGCAAGAATTGATAAGCTGCCAACAAGTGATGATATTAATACTCTTTCTTCAAAAACTGACGAAATCGAAGAAATGATTGATAATCTTAATTTTGATAACGAGTTTGAAAATATTTATAATAAAGCAGCCACAATTGAAAAATGGCTGGAAGATTCAAATGTTAAAGAAAATACAGAAAAAATTTCAATTCAGCTTCAATCAAAAGCTGAGCAAGAAGATACTATTGCCATACGTGAAAATGTTGAAAAAATCACCAATCGTATTGAAGAATTTTCTAAAAACACGGATAGTATAGAAGAAAAATTAACCTCTATTTCTGAATATATTGAATCTGCAGATAAAACTAATACAGAGGATTTGAAAATAGCTGTTGCAGAAATTAGAGAATTTTTACAAAACAAAAATTCAAACCTGAACGATATAGAAAAAACGAACTCTCAAATTGCAGAGATGGTTGAACAATACCTAAAAGAAATAAAAGTAGTTCTTGATACATCGGATAACAAAATTGATAAAAATACAAGCGATCAAATTGTACAATTAGAACAGTCTTTGAACAGCTACAAAGAATCAAATGAGAATGCATTAACAGAAATTATTGCAAAATTAGATGATTTTCAAAGTATTCTGAACGAAAAAGATGAAATTGATCCAAAAAGCGAAGTATTTGAAGCTTCCATAAATGAAATTTCAGAGCTTAAAAATAAAATCAATACTCTGTGCGAAAGCTTTAATTCTTTAAAAAATAATGAAAAAACTGAAGATAACAGTGTTTCAGAATTTGTGTCATCTAACCTGTCTGAAATTGCACAAGGGTTAGATAATTTATCATCTGATATTGAAGCAAAACTAGAACACGGTTTTACTTATAATGCAGAACTTTTAGAAGAAAAAACATCTGTATTGCTTGATTTTATTAAAGAATTAAGACATGCCAGCACTGAAAACATTGAATTGTATGAAAGATTAACAGTAACTGATAATAGATTAATGGACTTTAAACAAGAATTAGAGTTGATTAATACAGATGTTATCAATAACCTGAACTCAAAAACTGACAGATTATTAGAAGAACTTGAACCAATAAAACAAATGCTGTCTTCAATTTCTACTATGAAAATAGGGGAGGAAGGACAAAATGTTAAAGAAAATTTAGATGTTCTTCATGATTCTGTTCAAGGAGACTTGGCTGAATGCACAAAATACTCTAAAAGCACTTTTAATAAGCTTGAAGATACTTACGAACAAATTTCAAAAGACTTATCAGCAACAGAAAACAATCTGCGCGATTTTATTCTGGGTGATATTGATTCTGTAATAATCAAACTGGACAGTTTGAGAGAAGTTTTAGATGAAAGTCTGGACAGAATTTCACCGCCGGAAGCAGAACATATGAAAGAATTTAAAGATTTTGTAAACCAAATAAATTCTTTCAAAGATGATCAGAAAAAAGTTATAACAGATGCTGCAGATGATGTTAAAGAAACAATCACAGACCAGCTAACTCAGCAGCATAAAGAATTAAAATCAATGCTGACTGTTGCGATTAACAATAAAGAAATTGTCCGTGCAATTGAAGATTTAAAAAAATGCTTCAAATCTAAAACCTTGGAACTCAGTGAACTTCAAGCAGAAGAAGATATCGACCAAAATTCTGATGATATATCAAGTGAAACATTTGAAGAAGATTTTGGGGCAAATCAATACGAAAAAGCATTTGAAATTGACAAAAATGCTCAAATTATTGAAGAAATCAGAGAGGATTTTAACAAGTTTTCAGAACTCATAAAAGATTTGTCTGATGATAACTCTGAAATTGAAGAAGTTCTAAATGTTATTAAAAGCAAGATGGATTCTATATCTGTAGTTAAACAGGAATCTGATTTCCTTGAAATAATTGAGGACTCGGATGAAGCTGAATTTGATGATGCGGATAATGAGGATTCAGAAGACCTGCAAACAGAAACTGAATCTGAACCTGTTATTGATGAAGCCAGCTTTGAAGATGAAGAGGAAACAACTGCCGATGAAAGTCAGGACAGCGAAGAACCTGAAAAAGTTCTTGTAGGCAGCGGAAACTTTGATTTTATCAAAGCACTGAACTTCCTAAAACAAGATATCCTAAAATTGCAAAAAGATGTCGATAAAGTAATCTCTAAAGAGGATCAAAAGAAAGTTTCAACAAGTCTTTCATCAATCCCTACTCTTGGAAATGATAATCTTTTGATGAGCTTAAATAACAAAATCGAGCAGTTAACCAAGGTTATCAACCCTAAAGAATGGCTTGGCGAGATTAAAACATACATTGCTGACGATGAAATCCACACAATGCTTGAAGAAATCAGCGGAAAGATCGATATATTGACGCTTTCTGATAACTCTGAATGGATTGCTGAAATAAAACAAGCTTTAGATCAGCTTAACTCATCCGATGCAGCAGGAAGTTCCGATCCGCATATTCAATCAATGCTTGCCCTAATCAACGAAAAAATTGATATTCTTGCAGCATCTGATGATTACGATATGATTGAAGAAGTCAGAGATGCCATTGAAGAAATGGATCAAAGACAAAATTCAGAAACTCAAAAAGCTCTTAATATCATTAATGAAAAAATCGATATTATTGCAGCTTCTGATAATACTGATAACTTTGAAGATATTAAAGATATTCTGGGTTCAATCGAAAGCAAGATTAGTTCAGCACCTGCGCATTCTTCAGAACAATCTAATAACCTTGATGACATTAAAGATATCCTAGATTCAATTGAATATAAAATTGACTCTGCAGCAGATTCTGAAACATCTAATAATATTGAAGATATTAAATATACATTATTAAATGTTGATGAAAAAGTAGATTCTGTTAAAAAGCTTTCTGAAGCTGACGCAAAAATAACTTCAATGCTTGAAGATTTGAACCATAAAATTGATAACATTTCAAATGATGGCGATAATTCAACAAAAAAAGGATTTGAAGATATCAAAGCTCTTATTATGGCTCAAATGGATTACATTGACAGCCTTGATAAGAATAACAAAACTGATGCTGTTAAGAAATGTTTAAAAGAACTTACCGCTGAAGTCAATAACCTCAATTCAAACGAAAACACCAAAAAGATTCAATCAACAATCCGTGACATGAAAGAATCGATTATGGCTGCGGTTGTAACCATTTTTGAACAAGTATCGTTTGTTGAAGAATCTGAAGATATTAAAGATTTTGTTGAAGAAAAAACAGATGAAATCAACCAGAATTTGGCAGCGGTTACAAGCCAGTTAAAACAGATTACAAGCACTGAAGACGGCCCGGATTACACATATTCTATGCAGGATATCGAATCAGATCTGGCAAAACTTCGTCTTGCTTTAAATGATCTTCAAACCAATGAACAAGAAAACAATACCGTCAAATTAACATCAATTCTTGAAAATATCAATCAAATCGGAACAACCGTTTATGACTTGCAAAACTCATTAACTAAAGAAGAAGTTTTTGGACTAAGAATCAAATTTGACAGAATTAACACTGATATCAAGAGTTTGAATGCCCTTACAAATCAGTTAATTCAAAAATCAAAAGAGTCTTGCATCGCTTTTGAAGATTTTGGAAAAGTTATTACAAACCAACTTACTAAAAAAGTTGATAATGTGACAAAACTTCTTGAAACTTCTAACGCTTCAGATAAAGTTATGCGCCAAGCTCTTATTTATATGGGGGAATGGATTGATTCGACAAGCGAAAGCATGAACAAAATATCAACAAATTCTGATGAAATTATTGATATTAAATCAGCAATCGAAGGTATCAAAAAAACAGTTCCGGAGCAAACAGATATTCTAAATTCTATTGAGGAAAAATTCGACGAGCAGCAGGAACGTCTTGCCTATTTTGAAAAACAAATAAGCAAACTGGGCGGACTCGAAGATAGGTTTGAAGAACAGCAGGAACGAATAGACCGTCTTGAGGTTGCTCTGGAAAAAATTCTGTCTGCAGTTGAAGATATTGATGACTCTAAAGTTACAAGAAAAATTGACAAGATAGACAAACAGATTGCGAAATTAAGTACTAATATAGAAAAACTAACATCTTATGTTGACTAGGAATTTAATAAAAGATCTAAATAATGCCCTGACAAGTAAAAATGTACTTTCAACCCCGGAAGAAAGGTATGTTTATGCTGTCGATGCTTCTAACGACCCCTACACAAACAAGACACTACCTGATGCAGTAGTTTTTGTAGAGTCAATCGAACAGGTTCAGCAGGTTGTAAAAATTGCAAACAAACATATTACACCGATAATATGCAGAGGTGCCGGCACGAACACCGTCGGAGCCTGCGTTCCTACTAATGCCGGAATAATTTTAAATTTTTCAAAAATGAATAAAATTATTGAAATTAACCTGGAAAACATGACCGCAAGAGTGCAGCCAGGAGTTATTGTAGGAGATTTACAGCAGGCAGTCGAAAAACTCGGGCTTTATTATCCGCCTGACCCGTCAAATCTTAAAGTTTCTACAATCGGCGGAAGCATTGCGCAAAATTCAGCAGGTGCAAGATGTTTTAAATACGGCGCGACAAAAGACTATATACTTGATATGCTTGTTGTAACTGCAGACGGACAGCTTATCAGAACTGGCTCAAACACCATGAAAAATGCCGCAGGGTATAATCTTGGTAGTCTGTTTATAGGTTCGGAAGGGACTTTAGGAATAGTTGTTGAAGCAACATTGAAACTGATAACAAAACCTCAGGCATCTCAGGTTATTATGGCATATTTTGACACAGTTGAAGATTCAATAACTGCAGTTAATAAAATTATCGCAAAACAAATTTGCCCAACGACAATAGATTTTATGGATAAAAATGCAATTCAAACAGTTGAAATGTTTTATCCGACAGGTCTTTTATGCAATAAAGAAGCAGCATTGATTATAGAAATTGACGGTTTTAAATCAACAATAGATGAGCAGCACCAAGTTGTCTGTTCAATATTAAGGGAAAATTCTGCCTCTAGCATTCAATATTCAACAAATAAAGAGGAAGCTGATAAAATCTGGTCGGCAAGACGATCTTCAATGGCTGCCTGCACAAAATTAAGACCAAATGTAACAACAGATGACGTGATTGTACCAAGGGAAAAACTTGCAAAACTGGTTAAAGGTATCCAGGAAATATGTTCTCGCCACGAATTGAATATGTGTATGGTTGGACATGTCGGAGATGGCAGTGTTCACCCGCAAATCCCGATTGATTATAATAACAAAGATGAATATAAACGCTACAAAATCGCAAAATCAGAGATTTATCACCTGACAGTAAAGCTTGGCGGAACAATCTCAGGGGAGCATGGAATCGGATTAGAGAAAATGGCTTATTTACCAAAAGTTGTTGAAGGCGGGGCTCTGGACTATATGCGCCAAATAAAAAAAGTATTTGATCCGAAAAACATCCTCAATCCATACAAAATCTTCTAGGTGCTCGCCACAGCGGATTTTGGCAAGTGCGCAGTGTCACGAAGTGACCCAGCACGTCCAAGTGAAAAATAATCGCAAAATCAAAAAATTACCACACCTGCCTTAATATTTAGATTAGCTAACTTGAAAAAGAATTACTACTGTGATATCCTTTAAGTGCTGAAATATATTAAAGAAAGAAGGATAATATGTCAGAAGTCAGAGTTAGAATAGCACCGTCACCAAGCGGCAATTTACACATTGGTACGGCTAGAACCGCACTGTTTAATTACCTTTTTGCAAAGAAAAATAACGGTAAATTTATTTTAAGAATTGAAGATACAGATGCTGATAGAACATCTCAAGAATATATTGATAATATTTTTGACAGTTTAAAAGCTTTAGGACTAAACTGGGACGAAGGTCCTGATGTTGGCGGTCCGTACGGTCCATATACTCAATCAGAAAGATTTGATATCTATCCTGAATACGTTCAAAAACTTTTAGACTCAGGTTTTGCTTATGAATGTTTCTGTACCCCTGAAGAACTTGAACAGGAAAAAGAAGCAGCAACTGCAGCTAAAAAACCTTATGTTTATACTAAAAAATGCGAAAACTTAACAGAAGAAGAAAAAGCTAAATTAAGAGCAGAAGGCAGAAAACCTGCAATCAGATTTAATATTGCAAAAGCTCAAAAGGCTTTCCACGAGTCTTCAATATTAGAATTTGAAGACCTTGTAAAAGGTAAACTTCACATGGATACAGACCTATTAGGCGATTTTGTTATCCAAAAATCAAACGGAGCCCCAACATATAACTTCGCAGTTGTAATCGATGATGCTTTGATGAAAATATCTCACGTTATCAGAGGGGAAGACCATATTTCAAATACCTATAAACAAATACTTATATTTGAAGCTTTAGGTTTTGAAGTTCCAAAATTCGGACATTTAGGTATGATTTTAGCACCTGATAGAAGCAAATTATCTAAACGTCACGGCGCAACAGCTGTTTCAGACTTTGTTAAACAAGGTTACTTAACAGAAGCTCTAATCAACTTTGTTGCACTACTTGGCTGGGCTCCATCTGACGGCGAAGAAATTAAACCTGTTCAAGAAATCGCAAACGATTTTAGAATAGGCGAAATCTCTTCATCAAACTCCATTTTTGAATATGATAAATTAAAATGGATGAACAGCCATTATATCAAAATGCTGCCTATGGATAAATTGAAAGAAATGTTAAAACCGTATTTGACACAGTACAATCTTAACGAATTGACAGATGCACAATATACAAAAATGGTTGAAATTACTATGGAACCATTAACGCTGCTATCAGATATTACAGAAGCTGTTCCGTATTTCTTCGGCAAAGATGTTGAAATTGAACCTGAAACCCAAACAGGAACTCTTGATACAGAAACTGCCCAAAGTGTTCTAAAAGATTTTGTAGAAAAAGCAAAAGACTGGGAATGGACAGAAGAAAACCTTCACGAAGTTTTGGCAGACTTTAGAGCAGAATGGAAAGAAAAAGGCGGAATCAAGCCAAAAGTTACAATGTGGGCAGTAAGAGCGGCAATTACAGGAAGAACAAAAGGTGCAGATATGGTTGGAATTCTTGAAATTCTTGGCAAAGAAACATCTATATACAGAGCTCAAAAAGCTATTAAAGCCGCTGTATAAATTTATAAAACACTTACTAATGAAAAAGATCGATCAGTTTAATCGGTCTTTTTTATTTATTGTAAACAATTGTAAAATTATTATCAAAAAAACTAAAGTTCTAACCTCAAATGTCCGACATATAAAATGTGGTTACGAAAACTGAAAGAGGACAAAAATGAATTTTAACTTTAATGAAACTGAACTTTTTGAACACAAGCACAATGAATTAAATGATTCAAATACTTATTTAATTCTGTCTAAAAATGAAAATGTTAAGACAACAGATATGGAAAATATTATTCAAATCATTGATGAAACAGGCACAGAAGTAAATTGTACGTACGATAAATTTGTGGAAATTTTTGATGAGGAGGGCTTAGCAGGCTTTATAATGTAAAAATTGAATAACAAAAAGTTTGAATAAAAGAGATGTCTTAAAACGGCATCTCTTTTTGACTGTAAAACAAATTTAAAAATTTTATGCTAGTATTATTTTATGAAGGAATTTAAGCACTACACCGTTATGAAAAATGAAGCCGTTGATGCATTAGAATGCAAAGACGGGCTTATTTATGCAGACTGCACCCTGGGCGGCGGCGGCCACAGCGAATTGATATTAAAAAGAATTTCTCCTAACGGAAAACTGGTTTCATTTGATATCGATCAAGATGCAATTGATGCCGCCTCTGAAAGATTAAAAGATTACAAAAACTTAACAATTGTAAAAAATTCTTATACAAATATTAAGCAAGTTTTTAAAGATTTAGGAATTGAAAAAATCACAGGCGGAGTTTTATTTGACCTTGGTGCGTCTTATCACCAGCTTACCAAGCAAGAACGCGGGTTTTCTTTTTCAAAAGAAGCACCGCTTGATATGAGATTCAACATGGATTCTGATTTTTCAGCATACGATATTGTAAACGGATACAAAGAAGAAGATTTAGTAAAAATATTTTCTGAATACGGCGAAGAGCGTTTTTCCAAAAGGATTGCAAGAGCCATCGTAGAAAGAAGAAAGACAAATCCTATAAATACGACAACAGAACTAGCCGGGTTGATTGTAGATTCCACCCCGAAAGTAAAATCAGCTATACACCCTGCTACAAGAGTATTTCAGGCCATCAGAATCGAAGTAAATCATGAGTTACAAAATGTTAAAAATACATTAAATGATGTATTGGATTTATTAGACTTTGGTGCTATAATTAGTGTAATAAGTTTCCATTCACTTGAAGATCGGGTTGTTAAACAAGTGTTTAAATATCATTCAACACGTTGTCATTGTGAAAAAAATCAAATGATTTGTAATTGCCCTCCACCAATCTTGGAGTTAATAAATAAAAAACCTATTACGGCAACAGAACAGGAGATTAAGGAAAACCCACCTTCTCGGAGCGCAAAACTGAGAGCAGCAAGGTGCATAAGAAGGTAAAACGGTTATAGAGTTTATTGGCAGGTAGTTTAGGGAATGAATTTGAATTCATCAAGAGTTAGAATAGAAGAGCAAGAATTACTTTACAGACAAAGTAGTTATAATTCCAATCCGGTTAAAGATACAGTTGTTGAAGGATCTTTCTATCAGGAAGCTCCTGTTACAATAAGAGAGATGGTTACAAGAAAAATCAATAAATCATTGTGTTTTTGCTTAGGTATAACAATCGCTGTTACGTTTGTTAGCTACTATATTGCAATGAATTATGAAGCAAAATTAAATACTCTTGATAACGAAATTGTCAGACTTAATGCCGAAAACCAGGATTTACAGGCTGAGTTGGACAAATATAAATCGTTCAACAATGTGGATAACAAAATAGGGGAATACAACCTGCTTCAAAAAGCTGAAAAAGTAATTGAGGTTACAGCCCTAAACTCAGCTCAAAAAACCGCTTCTGAGCCGGTTAAAACAGCAGCAAGCAATGTAAACTGGGCGATAGGTTACTAATTAACAAATTTAAAAGCATATAAAAATTTCACTAATCCGGTTTTGAAAGCCGGATTTTTTAGTTATATTACGCTTTATTACAAAATCCTGCATACTATAGTAGTAAAAATCCCATACTTTAGTAGGAATTTTTTCAAAAGGCGCTAAAGTTTTTAAAAATTATGCCGTATATAAAAATAGAAGGCACGTATTTATAAGGAAAAATTATGGATAAAGAAGAGAAAAAGCAAGCAGGGGTTTCACTTTTCGGACAATCAGAATTTCTAACAGGTTCAGACCCTTTAGAAGAAATGTTTGCGCTTAACCTTGGTGATTTTATTTCAGAAACATTAATTTCTGAAGATTTGGCTAAAAAAATCAGTGTTAATGCCAATAAAAAAGAACGTCTTCAAAACCAGTTAAAAGAGTTGACAGATATATACTCTTCTAAAAATACTTTATGTGTTCTGAATTTTACATCCGGAGAAGAACATGCCATTTATACATCTATTGCTAAAACTATTGTACAAATGGTTGAAGTTGAGGAGTGCAATATTCACCTGATAAAAGAAGGTAAACTTGTTCCAATCGGGTTATCTAACGAGGCAGCAGATGGTAATTCAATCACAATTACCGACCTGTTATATAATGAAATAATTGAAAAAGGCAGTTGTACTTATATTGCAATGCGCAGCTCTACAATGCCTGTAGGCATGATAGAAATCAAATCAGAAAATAAAATTGATAAAGATTTTGCAGAATTAGTATTAAGTATTGCAAACCTTTTAGGAACAACTATCACACTTCAAAATGAAGTTGAAGTCACTAATCATTTAATAAATGATACTCAAACTTCAGAAATAGAATTAAAACAGGCAAGAGCAGGCTTAACCGGTTTAATCGGTGATTTATGCGATTATCAGCAAAACTTTGTAGAAGCTTTAGCTACAGCGGTTGACCGTAAAGGACAGTACACAGTTTCACATTCAAGAAACACTGCTAAATTAGCAAGAAGTATCTGTAAAAAATTAGGATTGAATGAAAAAACAACAGATTTAATTTACTATGCAGGTTTATTACAAAATATAGGCAAAATTACTCTTCCGGAAAAGATTTTTGCAACAAACGGAAAACTTTCAACCGAAGAACTTGAAAAAATCCAAAACCATACAAATGTCGGAGTTAACCTTCTGATGAATATAAATTTCCTATCAGAAGTTGTACCATACATAACATATCACACAGAACGTGTTGACGGCTCAGGAACTCCTGATGGTTTAAAAGGGCAATCTATACCGCTTGGTTCAAGAATCATTGCAGCAGCTGATGCGTATTCTGCAATGACATCGGATAGACCATACAGAAAAGCTATGGCGAAAGAAAAAGCAATTGAAATTATAACCTCAGAAGCCGGCAAAAAATGGGACAAAGATGTTGTAAATGCTTTATTACAAGTTATAAACTAAGAATTAGGAGACATAAGAAACGGCGCGGACAAAGTTTTTGTCCGCGCCGTTTAATTCATTACAATATAAAATTTACTTAGTTTCAATAAATTCAACATTTGGTGAAAACTCTTGAGTTTCACCGTTTATATTCAATTTATTAACAATATTTGCACGTTTTTTACGGAACAACATATCTACAAATGCTTCAAGTCGTGTAACAAAACCAGCTTCTCCGGTTTGTTCATCTATTGTAAGATTTAACAACGGTTTGTTAAACTGTTTAGCACGGCGGGTAATACGTTCAACCATCAAAGAATCCGGTCCGCAGCCAAATGCTGTAATTGTAATAACACCATCAACTTTATTATCTTTCAAATAGTGTCCTGCACTGCCTGTCATTTCATCTTCATTTGCCCAATATTTTTCATTACCAAGACTTGAAATACCTTCATCAAGCTGCTCTGAAGACAACTGCAAAGAAGTACAAACCTCAACATCCATTTTTTCAAGCTTATCTAAAACCTTCATACAAACTCTCTCATCATAGATATTATACCCGTGACCGACAAGAGCTATTGAAATAGGATATTCTTTTGTTTTATTTGCAATAACAACTTTTCCCTGAAGAGCATAACTCAAAGCTTTTGAATAAGGCATACCTGATTTTGACATAACCTGGAAATTGTTATAGCATCTCCAGCCTGCTTTTGAAGCTTTTTTAATAAGATTCATATCAGTAATCCCAAACGGTTTTACAGCTTCAGCCAAAAACTCATATAAACCTTGATTTTTTTCAGATTTATCAAGAGTAGCTTCAATCATTGTAAACGGCTGTTTAATAACATTTCTTACCAAATCCGGCAAGCCTCTTATTTTTGAGCAGTTATAAATTTTATGATCAATAGATTGAAGAGAGGGTACAAAAATTTTATCTACACCTTTGTTTAACAAATTCAAGATATGACCGATGTACACCTTGATAGGAAGACATGTTTCTGTAACAACAAGTCCAGCCCCATCTGACATTGTTTGTTTTGTCGTAACATCAGATAAAATAATTTTTATACCAAGGTCATTAAAGAATCCGAAATAAAACGGATAATTATTATAAAATGACATTGCTCTCGGGATACCTATAACTTTTTCTTCGCATTTTGATTGAGTCATGACTATCAATTTCCTACTTAAAATCTTACTATATATATAATAGCCCAAAAAAATATTTTTTGACAGCAGATAACATATTATTTAACATTTTGAACATAATTAAAAAATTTATTCAATAAAATAGGAATAAATTTAGAATCTAAAGAACTGAAATCGAAGACAAATTCGTTAATTCCGGCATTTGACAACTCTTTAATATTTGAAAAGTTTTCCAAAATTTTATCATCAAACATATGCATTCGGCAAAAACCATCACAAACAAAAGGCAGCAATTTATCCAATGATGGATCTTTTAAAGCATATTGTCCGTTATAACAAGGAGCTTTACATGATAGTCTTGAAACAATTGCGCTATCGTTATTTAAAGGGCATAATCCCATACTGGAAATTCGACTGTTACCAGCGATTGTATATTTTTTATTCGGAATATCATTTTTTATTTTCTTCAAAGTTTTAAGAGTTGAATTGTAGTCTTTAAACGAAGTAAAATCAATTGTATCAATAGAAGAAAGAGCATTTAAACATTTAATAGACATACTATTTAAAAGATTAATTCCCTGCCCTATTTCAAACGGAATATGATTGATTTCCGAATCATTAATGAATGCCCAAAAGTAGCCAATATTATTTATAATCAAAGAATCCGGAAACGGTTCCGATAATAAAAGATTTTTTTCGTACTCATAGACACGGTCAAAATCCCGTTCAATAAGAATTGAAGGAGTTGAGAGCTGAAATTTTATCCCGTGAATTTTGCAGAATTTTTTTACAGTTGTAATAACTTCTGAAAAACTGTTATTTGCAAGATCCGCGGTAGAAACGATTTCGCCGTACTCTATTGAATAAATCGGATTACAACCGACTGCTTTGATATATTTATCAAGCTCTTCAATGTGAGATAGAGAAGTTAATCGCAAATTCACTCTATAATCTTTGGAAATATCAGTACAAGTTTCAACAGAATCACTTTCCTGTTCCCAATTAAATGCCTTAATATTCCTGCTAAATTTGAAATCTTTACCATCTGCACTAACAATATCTCCGGAAAAATGGTTGGTCATATAATTACATTTCCGAACATGTTTAAACGGAAGTTTCTGCTTTTTAAATAATTTAGGTTTATCAAGGATTTTTTCAATAAGTTCAATCCCTTCTAAAATATCCTCAGAGGTTGGGAATTTGCCTTTAATAACAACACTGTCAATAGCGCCGAGTTTTATTATATCCTCAGCACACCAAGGCAGGTTATCAGAATCTATCGCCAACGGAAGTTTGGTAAACTTTTTAATTTTAGCGATATTTTTCAAATAAATCTCTTCAGTAATAATTATCCCGTTAACCTTATGGAAACTATTGATAAAATCGATTCCTGACAAGTTATGTATATCAAAATATGAATCTGCAATAACCTTAAATGGCAGCTTAAAAACTTTTATAGCTTCTAATACGGCATAACTGTTTATAAAAATTCCATCAATACCTGAAGTTTTCAAATACTTTAAAAACTTTTTAATCTCCGGCAATTCTTCTTCAATAATATCGTGTTTGAAATTTACAAAAATACGGGAATCGACTTTTTTTGCACATTCAACAAACTCATTTATATACTCAAAATTCCCGTTCAAAAACTTTGTATAATAGACGTAATAATCGCGACAGCGGGTATTTTGAGCAAAACACAAAATATCATCAGGTTTTTTAACAGGTGCAGTAATACTAATCTCTTTCATAAGATTATTGTATCACAAATTCTATGCTTTAAACTTTGAAAGTAAATTTGAATTATCTGAAGATTTTACAGAAGGTTCTGATTTTTGAACTTCGCCGTCATTAGAATAATCTGCATAATGTTTATAGTTTTCGAGTTCTTTTAATGCAAGCATATCAGCAACTCTTGAAGCTTTTTTCTGAGCCTTTGTTGTATAAATATCAATTAAGATAACAGGAAGTATCATAAATGCAAAAGGTGTCATAACCTTTGCCATAGTTTTAAGCATGCCGGAATTTCTCACGGCCGCAGGATTTTTAAACATATTCATCATCATAGCCGTAGATACACCCATTGCAGCAAGAGAGCCAAAAGTAGCTACTCCTTGTTGGGCAATTGAGCCCATTGCTTCTACACTTTCAGAATATGCTTGAGATTTTTCATCAACTTTATTGAAAGTTTTAAACATATTCATTTGTAGAACTTTTGCATCTTTAATCTGTTTATCAGTCAATTCTAACTTCTCAACAGCTTTATGGAATTTCATATCTTCCACAGATTTTGTTTTTCTATATTTTTGATATTCTTTATTATCTTTTACAAGTTGCGTAAAAAACTTAAAGATATTAGGTTTTTTAGCTCTTTGCGGTAAATTTACATCGGTCATAGTATCAGAATCTTTTTTATCGACATAAACTAAAGATGCCGGATTATCCAACATTTCCTGTCTAACCTTAAAACGTCCGATACGAGAAGCTTGTTTTTGAACCTGAGCCGCATATATCCCCATTACTAGAGGAATTGCCGCACCAACAGCCCAAGGAATAACTTTAGCAAATTTATTGCCGGATTTAACCTTCATAAGTTTAAGAAGTTTATTTGATACCCAGCCCACTAAACCTCCGGTACCAAGAGCAAGAGTTGTCAATGTATTTGTTGCAAGTTCTGCATTTTCGGCATAATCCTGAGATGCAACATCCATCCGTCTCACAATATCAGATAATATCTGCTGATCGCGCTTTGCATTTTTTATCTGTTCTGGCGTAAGTGGTTTATCAAACTGCTTTTCACTTTCTTTTAGTTTTGCATCAAATTCTGCTTTTTGTTTAGAATATTGTCCATCTTCAGAAAAATATTTTTTCAAAGTTTTAATTGCGCTAAAAGGATTTGCACCTAATCCTTTTTTCTGCTCTATACGTTTTTTATCCCTATCATCAAGTTCTATACTTTTGGCATCTTCTTCTGCTTTTTTGCGCTGCTCAGGGGTTAACAAAGCAAATATTGCCGGATTGTTTAAATCTTTACGCATAGCTTCAAATCTGCCTTTTCTTGAAGCTGAAACCTGAGCCTTTGTAGACCAAACTATTGCAGGAAAACTTGCTGCTGCACCAATTAACATACCTATTATAGACGGTACCATTGATACAATCATTTCAACACCCATACTATTTTTAGAAAACTTAGATGCCAGTTTCTTAATAGCTTTACTATTTGCAAACGGCAGCCCTGCCACCATTCCAAGCGTAGTTGCTAAACCAACGATTTGTCCTGTTGCAAATTCGGTTGCAACCTCCATATCCTCAGCATTAGCCTGCGAATATTCATCCATTACATCAATTGCGTGTAATAAAGTTTTACCGCGCTCAATATCATCAGAATTAATTTTATCTGGGTTACGCTTTAAATATTCAAGTTTTTTAGCTCTGTTCAAATCCTGTTCATCTCGCCATTGCGGATAATCAGGCAAGTATTTTTGATAAGCTTTATAATTATTATATACGTCCATAGTGCTTATTGTAAATAATCTCAATATCAAAAATTGCTATATTGTGAAGATTTGTAAAGCTAAATTTATTCAAAAAGGCAATTTTCTGACTCAAAAAAACTTTATCATTATATAAGGAATATCTAGGATATATTTTTTACAGGAACAGGATAAACAAAATCAATAGGGAGGACTTCGCATATGGGCGTTGGCGCAGAAGATTACATCGATAAGATGCTGGTACAAAAATACCAAGAAGAAAAAGTTGACAATCACGATACTATGGAATCAATGGTTGACCCAAATAAAATGATGGAAGCAATGAATGATTACGCATCCACTTTGAGAAATATGATGGAATTGCGACAGAGATTGAACATTGCTTGCTATGCAATAAACGCACGAACCGCAAGATATCAAAAATCTTTGGGACAGCGATAAAAAAAGTTTTGTGTTGAATTGTGCCTATTTTTGCGCAAAAATAGGAAAAACAAGGAGACACACAATGGGAAAAATTATCCTGGGCTCATCTTCTCCCAGAAGAGCCGATATTCTAAAAAAACTAAAATTGGATTTTGTAATTATTCCGTCTTCTTATGTAGAACCACATGACCAGACGGATTTCTCTTATGAGTATGTAGAAAACCTTGCTTATAATAAAGCTCTTGATGTTGCAAATTCCATAAATGAAAAAGCCACCGTCATTGGTGCTGATACTATTGTCGTTATAGATAACAAAATTCTGGGCAAACCTAAAGACAAAACTGAAGCTACAGAAATGCTGCAAAACCTTTCTGATAAAACTCACTTTGTAGTAACAAGTATTGCCCTGATAGATTCTGAAACCAAAAGAGCCGTTACCCAATCCACAACAACCTCTGTTACATTTGAAAAACTTACAGATTCTCAGATTGAAGATTATATAGAAAACTTCAAACCTTTTGATAAAGCTGGTTCATACGGAATACAAGAATTGCCTGACGGATTTGTAAAAGAAGTTAATGGCTGTCTTGATAATGTTATAGGACTGCCTTCTAAAACATTATTAAAAATGCTTAAAGATTTTTAGAAGTTAAAGAAAAAAACTTTAAGCCCGAGCGGCAAAAGCGTAAAGCTTTTGCCGCTCGGTCACCCCTTAGAAAATAAACAAACTATACCATACCTTCTTTAACAGCCTTAACAGCAGCCTGCACTCTATCATTTACACACATTTTTTGCAAAATAGAACAAACATGAGCTTTAGCTGTATGAACACTTACAATCAATTCTTTTGCAATTTCAGTATTACTTTTCCCAGCCACAAGGTGCCTTAAAACTTCAAACTCTCTTTCTGTTAACGGAATTCTTGTCTGATCCGAAACCTGATTATTTAATAATCCGGCATTTTCAACTTTTGGAATAGATTTCAGCGCAAGATTTGCCACCATTGAATCAATCCAGCAGACACCTTGAGATACATCTCGGATAACATCTGCAAGTTTTGAAGGGTCTATGTCTTTCAAACAATAAGCATTAGCTCCTGAACTTAGTGCTGCTACAACTTCTTCTTCCCTGTCATGAGATGTCAATGCAATAATCTTGGTTTCTGAAGAAAATTCACGAATTTTTACCATTGCTTCAATACCGTTCATAGTAGGAAGCCCTAAATCCATCAACACCACATCGGGATTTAGTCTTTTAATTTGTTCAATCCCATCTATAGCATCTTCGCATTCTGCAACAACATTCAAATCAGGATTTGCATTTAGTGCGCATCTTAGCCCCACTCTCGTTAACTTAAAATCCTCCACGATAATAATTGAAATCTGTTTTTGTTCTGTAACCATACCTGTAAATCTCCATATAAAAAATATATACTCGGGCTAAACCGCTCAACTTCATACAAATTTATATCTTAAACGGTATAATTCCATTAGCCGGTTGGGGAATATTAAATTGTTACAAAATTAAAATTTTCTTATGATATAATTTTTATTACATAGGGAGATATTTATGTTGAATTTGTTATTTAAGAAAAGAGAGCAAGAAACTGCTAAAGATGCAGACCTAAACAGAATTTATGAAGAGCTGAAAAAAGAATATCCGGACAAGAATATTCCTGAGATCAGGAAAAAATATTTGTCTATGCATATTCAAAAATACGGCTATTTAACGTATTCATATCAAAAAGCACTGAATGAATTAACAAATGAGGAAACCCTTTTTGCACTTGAAGAAAAATGGAAACAAAACAACGTTTTTAAAGATGGCAAATTCCATTTCAGAAACAATCAAATAAGCCCTCTTGCCCGAAATCAGGAGAAACATTCCGATTGGTTCAAAAAAGAAGGGCATGACATAAAATTAATCAACCTTGCAGCACTTGGCAACGGAAATAAATCTTCTGAAACCGGCAAGTTTTTTGACTGGTTAAAACAGTTATTGATCCTTCCAACAGGTAACAAATCTAACGGAATTTATAACACTACAATTTACCTAATTCCGTTCCACCCTAGAGAATTTGGCTGCGCTTATCTTCCTAAAAGTAACGAAGTCAGCAGTAAAATTAAAGATTCTCATATTGAAAAAATTACAGGCATGGATGCAAAACAACAGGTGCAGACATTTATTGAACTTGCACAGCTTGCAGGACACCCTGTGATTTATGATGTTCTTCCGCAAACAGGAAGATTTTCAAAGTTCGTCCTTGCTAACCCGCAGGTTGCCCGCTGGTATGATATCAACGAACTTCAAAAACAACTTATCACTAAAGTCGATGAAGTCGCCGAATTTCTATCTAAAGACCACGATCAAGACGATATTCAAATCGTAAAAGATGTTTATATCCAAAGACTGCAAGGAAATTCCGGAGATTTAAGCCCGGCTTTCCAAGAGCTTTATAATAATTTTGAAGGAATAATGATTGAACACAAAAAAAGTTTCTCAAACACTATGCTTGAAAAAACATTCCAATCAAAAATTCACAAAAGAGTAAAAGAACTTATCGCAAAAATCCACGAATTTAAAAACGATAAGAAAAAACTTGAAGAAAGCGATATTACAAAGCAGATAGACACAATCCAGTTACTCATGACAGAAGGCTTGTGGCCGGCACCGGGCGGAGCTTGGTGTTCAGCTGGAGTTCCAGTGTATGATGGTATGAGTGAATGCGGCGGATACCCTATGTTCAAACATTTTGACTACAAAGGAGATGATGTAACAGCATTCGCAAACCTGGATTGCCAAACTCCATACTATTTTGTAAACCTTGAAAACGGAAAATTTAACGAAGATATTATCGACCTGTTCATAAATTGTATGAAACAACTTCAAAAAGATTACAATTTTGACGGGTTCAGAATAGATCATATCGATCACGTTGTTGATGAGGTTTCTGAGCGCAACGGTGTACCAATAAGCTACCGCGCGCCAAGATATGTTCTAAATAAATTAAACTCAACAATGAAAAAGAAAATTCCGTATTTTGCAACACTTGCAGAATACATGCTCTGGGATAATTATCTTAAAGAATACCACCAGGATATGAAATTTGACCTGCTTTGGGGAAATGATATAGTATCTCAATTTGATAAAACTCCTGAAAAAATTTCAGAAGATAACCAAAATTTATCAAACTATAATACTAAATTCAAAAAAGGAAGCATGCTTTCTATTCTAAAAACATACAACAACCAGGACGGAGAATTTAACTGTATAGACCAATATCCGGCACAACTTGGCGAACAAGGTGCGCTTTATAAATGGTTTAAATACAAATTCCTGCCGGGCGGGAAATACGCACAGCGTCCAATGATGTATGTTGACGGAGACGAAAGCTTTACCCAGGGCGGCATTGAATACACTATTGGCGAAGAAGTAGCAATGAAACGTGCTATGAATGAAGATTTCTACACCAAATTTGATGCCATAGACAGGTTTGTAAAAAATAATAATATCATTACCGGCGGAGAAGCTCAAATTATTATTGATGATGAAGACGGATTCAGTGCCTGGTTAATCACCAGAGAACCTTTAAGATCGGCATATTTGATAGTTTCAAACCACAAATACCCGACAGAAAAGGTTACTAAAACAGCGGCAACAGGTGAAAACTACAGAGAAATCGTAGAAGGTTACGCAATTTTTGACAGGGAAATTTTTGTCCCAAGCGATTATAACCTGACAAATGAATACGTACTAAAAGATAAAGACTTTGAAGCTCAAAAGATTGAAAACACTGATAGTATTCATTTTGATAAACTTGAACCGGGTGAATTCAGAATATATGAACTTAACCGCGGTTAGGGGTAAATAATACCCTCACCCCACCCCTCTCCAAAAAGGAGAGGGAGAAAGTAAAAATAACCCAAGTCTTGAGGCAATTGATGACATAGCCCCCCGTTTCTTGGATTATTGGCGGTTCGACCGGCTCAACGCAGCTCTCACCTGTACGTGCTGGGTCTCTTTGAAACACGGCGCACTTGCAAAAATCCGAGGACTGTCATTACGAGGACGAACGAAGAGAGGACGTGGTAATCCCCTGCAAAAGAGCCGTCATTCTGAGTAAAGCGAAGAATCTCAAAATAGAAGAAAGTAATGAGATCCTTCGGCTAAAGCCTCAGGATGACTTGATTAAAATATGTCTAACCTTGCGATTGCCACAGTCGCATTGCTCATTCGCAATGACATAACGAATATTAATCCTCAAGTATTACAAATATTAAGACAAGTTTACAATATTAAACTAAAAACACAAACTTTAACAATTATTTACAAACCTCAAAATCCTGACAGACAGAGCACTTCAATAAAGATTTGAATACATTTCTAATACTAAAGGATTAATTTTCTAAGATTAATGTTATTTATCTAATCATTTTGGGTTTAATAAACTTGTAGTTAAAATATGAGGATTGATAAATTAATGCAGAGCAATATTCACAACAGTGAGTAATAATAACAAGTTCATTCAGCCCCGAAAGCTTGCAATGGGAACAATTCTATCCCCTCTATTTACCCGAGGGGATTAGAATTTAAGTAACAAACCTCAAACAACAAGATTAGGGGGGAAAACAAGTCTAATATGGTGTCACGATTAGCACTATATTTGAAAAATCATTCATATGGTTGACAGACTTTAGAAAAAATAGTAATATAATCGTTATGTAAAGCGTATGTTATAGTTCATTATTTAAAAGAAAGGTGAAAAGATTATGACAAAAAGATTCGGTTTTACTTTGGCAGAAGTATTGATTACTTTGGGTATTATTGGTGTAGTTGCTGCTATGACTATTCCTACATTGATTGCAAACACTAACGGTGCAAAATTCCGTTCTCAGTTCAAAAAATCAATTTCAACATTGAACCAAGCAGGTTTGATGGCACAAGCTCAATATGACTTTGACTATGCAGGTGCTTCTGCTTGTGCTGGTGTTACAAGTGCTGAGGCTACAGGTGAAAGACCTGATACTGTAATGACATTCTGTTCAATCTTTAACGGTACATTAACAGGTCAAACTTTCTTAGGTAAAGTTAGTGAAATTAAACGTGCAGGTACTGATGCTCAAGGTGTATCTACAGCTACTAACACATATACTATCCTTAACCAGGCTGATGGTACAGGTGATCCAGCTCCAATCCCTACAGGTTATACGGATTATTTAGCATACTCATTAGCAGATGGTTCAATTATTGCATTTAGTAATGCTGCCAAAACTAACGCTTGTGAATTGGCTATCGGTCAAACTATGAACGCAGCTTGGATAAAGAATCACCAGGCATGTCTTGGATTTATCGACGTAAACGGTACTACATTACCTAACAAGCAGGTAACTTGTTCAGCTATCCCTGATGCTGCTGCTGGTAATACAGCTGGGACAAAAGACAAAGCGTCATCTTATGTTGAATCTCCATGTGTAGTTAAAAACGATGCTAAACACATGACAGATGTATTCCCTATCATATTCCACGATGCTACAGTTGAACCGGCTTCAGATGCTGCAAAATATGTCTTGACTTCTTCTAAATAGTCAAATGACAGCATAAAAGTTTAACAACTTTAATGAAAAGCACAGAATGTTATACATTCTGTGCTTTTTGTTTTACATCAATAAAATGACACTAAACATGTCATTACGAGGCACGTAGTGCCGTAGTAATCCCCTACAAAAAAGTCGTCATTCTGAGCGAAGCGAAGAATCTCAAAATCTAAGAAAAGTAATGAGATCCTTCGGCAAAAGCCTCAGGATGACTTGAAGAAAGCGTTCAACCTTGCGATTGCCACGGTCGCTTAGCTCCCTCGCAATGACACACCTACTACTGTTTGACATCAAAAAAATAGGCACTTATATACCAAATTCCACTAAATGAAAAAACTCTCGTCACTGCGAGCGACAGCGAAGCAGTCCAGAATATTTTATTCAATCTAAAAATGATACTGGATTACTTCGAAAATCATAGATTTTCTCGCAATGACGATAATGTTGGTGGAAACATGTATATAACAGCAAAAAAAAACCCTTTCTTTTGGAAAGAGTTTGGAATCTTTTTCAATTCCTCGTGTGTAGAAGGTTAGTGTGTAGTAGGTAGTGTATAATTTATGTCTCGTGTTTATTTAATCTTTTTTATTGCTTGCTTATCGCTTACATATTAATAAAGTATTTTTAGAGTATATAATTGCTATATCTATTTAATCTTGTTACAAAAGTTAATATACAGTAGCAAGTGTTTCATAATGTAAAGATAAATTTAATATACCTAAAACCTAGATATAATGCCGGATAAAATAGGATAGAACAGGAAAGATTAGGATAATAGGTGAATTATACCAAAAGTTTTGTTCTAAAAATGCCGTATAACCTTTTAGGTACAATTTTAAAAAGGACTTATTGGCAAATCAAATGAGTGATATAAGATTAGGTCGTGGCGGCAAAGTTGGCAGTGTGAACCCTGAGCAGATAAAGGGCGGCCTTAAAAAAGAACAAATTAAAGACAAGAATTTGCAAAGTGTTTTTGATTCCGTAGATGTGAATAAAGACGGAGTAATTGATAATGGGGAAATGGACAATTTCAAACGAAATATTCAAGATGCTGCAGGTAACGAAACCCTTTCAAGCAGAGAAGCCAAAAAGTACTTATCACAAAATAATATAAAAGATATTGATAATAAAGACTTGCTGAAATTTATCGATATCCTCACTCAAGCATCCGAAAATATTGAGTCATCAACCGTTACTGAAAACAATGGTCAAAAATTAATTCAAATAAAATACAAAGACGGTTCTACCGAAACTATTAATCCTGATAAAACAAGTGAAGTTACTTCACAAAGTGAAATCGGGGAAGAAATTACCGGATATTATGATAAAAATAAAAAGCTTACACGTAAAAAGACTACAAATTCTGAAGGTACAACTACGGTTTCAAATTATGATGAAAACGGCGGTTTAACGCAGACAGTTGAAACACGTAAAGGCGGTAACCCTATTACTACTATTCAATACCAAGACGGAAAACCTCAAACTAAAACATTAAAAGACGGTACTACAGTTGAATCTTATACATACAACGAGCAAGGTGAACCTGTCTTAAATAAAAAAGTCGAAAATCAAGGTATTCCTGCAAAAGAAAAAGTTACAGAATATATTTACAATGAAGACGGAACTCTTACCGCAAATATTACAGAAAATGACAGAACAACTGTTCAGACAATTAAAGACGACAAAGTTCAGCAAGAAACCATAACTCAAAACGGGAAAACTACACAAAGAACATATACCGAAAGCGGATTTACTGAAGTAACTGATGACGGCACAATAACTACTACAAATTTTAATAATGACGGCAAAAAATTATATCAAATAAAAACTGTCGACGGTTTGACTTATTTTGTTGAATATGATGGCAATGGCAATACAAAAGGTGTTGTTGTTCAAAACGGAGAAATTCCTGCGGCAATTGCAAAAAAATTCGGTTGCTCCGTTCAGGATTTAATTAATACAAACCCAGATTCGGCAAGGGGTAAAGCTTCAAATAAATATTTCTCAGTTGGTGCAGATATTGTTATTCCGGGTGAAATGAATGCAGATAAGTTTGCTGAACTTAACGCAGGCAGACAAACAAAAGCACAAGCGATTGCCGGATATACCCGAATGATGGAAGCCAGAGAAGCCCAAAAACGTTCGGAAGATGAAGAACTTGCAGCAAGAAAAGGGCACGAAAGAACTTTTACCGAACAAAAATGGAATACCTTTGAAGAATGTGCAAAAGCATATTATGAGCGTGAAGGTGTTAATAATCCTACCAAAAGACAAATTCAGTTGAGAATTGATGAACTGAAAGAATTAAATCCTAATCTTAAAGATGGTGAAATTAAAGGTAAAAAACTAACGGCGACATTCAGCCCTGAAGTCGATGCCCAAATTGGAAAAACTCAACAGGCAAGAGAAGCCGCAAGAATACAGCAAAAACAAAAAGCAGAAGCTGCTGCCGGTAAAAATATGGCTCAAGTTATGTATTCAGCAATGGACGATCATTGGGGCGGTGTCAGCGAAAAAGATTTTCAGGCAAAATTGCAAAATGTGAATGCTAATAATGTTGTTGGATTATTAAAGCAATATAACGAAATTTCACCTGATGAAACTTTGATTGAAGCTATTATGGATGAAACCAGCAACAAAATGACTACCAGAAAAGCTACGATTGATAAAATTATCAACTCATTGATAAAACGTGCAGAATCTGCAAATGTAAGCGATGAAAGACAAAAACAAGCGATAGAAGCCTGTAAGAAAGAATTAGACTCATACTGGTCATTAGGTATCGGCTATTGTCAAACTTCTAAATTGGACGGTTTAGTAAATAACTTAATCGGAACCATTGATGCTGCCGAAGCATTAACTCATGAAGAAAAAAGTCAAATGAACGACACAGGCATTAATGAAACTTTAGGTTTAATGAGTACCCAAGTTTCGGAAAATACATCCGCTTTAAATGCTCAATTAGCAGAAGACGGTTGGTGCGCTGATTTATACGAAGGTTTGAAATGGTGTGTCGGCTCAAATAATCTTGACGAAAATGTAAAAGCTGATTTAAATAAATATAAAGGTTACATAAATCAACTTCAACAAGCTGAAAAAAACAGAGGAGAAGCAGGTTTTAAAACCAAGTTTAAAGAAATTTTCGGAGTTGATTATGACCCTAAATTAATGAAAGGTTATAACAGATTACAATCCAATTTTGCAATGGCACAAGGTTTAACAATGCAAAAAGACGGATTTAAAGCCGAGTTTGGAAGCTGTATGAACGGACAGGAAAACTATGCAGCAATGCGTAACAAATACGGTTCATATTTAACTCAAATAGCACAAAGCGAAGGGCAGAATATTAATGCAAACAACGCTGTAGACACGGCTATTGCAACACAATTGAAGAAACAAGGTATTGACATTAATAAAGCAACTGACGCTCAAAAGCAACAAGCGTTAAAAACTGTTATTACCAATACATATAACGCAATTGATTCGGAATTAAATAAATATACACATGGACGTTCTTTAACAAATATGGAGAAGCAGCTTAAAAATGCAGGTTCTGCGGTATTTGGCAATAAGAATGATATAGCGTTCAGGGTAAATGACTACATTTCATCACAACAACAAGGCGGAGCTGCGGTTAATATGGCAGTTAAAGCAGTCGGAGCTATTGCCATAGGTATTGCAACAGGCGGAACCGGATTGGCAGCATTAGTTACAGTAAGTGTTGCAACTGCCACATTGTCTACAACCGTAGATTTGACTGACAGAGTATCATCTGATGTAGGTCTTAAAGAAGGCGAAATTACAAATATCCTTAAAAATGCAACCATTGACGGAGCTTCTGTATTTGTCGGTGGTCAGGTTGGCAAATTTGCAGCCATGTTCAAAAGTGCAAATTCATTTGTTCAAGCCGGTGGAAGATTAGCAATGATGGCAGCAGGAGATGCAGCAACAGGCGCGGCTGCCGAATATATGCAGACAGGTACTATCACATTAGAAGGTGTAGCATTCCAGGCAGTATTCTCTGCAGCAGGTAATTTAGTTTCATTGAAACAACTGGGCAAAGCTGATGTACCCGGAACAAAACCGACACAGACCCCAGCGCCTGATCCTGCACCGGCACCAAAACCAACGCCAAACCCGGTGTCTGAGCCTACACCGGCACCAAAACCAACGCCAACTCCCGAATCAGCACAAGTATCGACAACAAAAACTCCCGCAGAAAATATTGAAACAGAACAAGTTCAAAGTCAAAGTACAAAAGTTAAACCTGAGCCAGGAAAACTTCCGGATAATGCAACTTTTGCTACAGGAATAATGTCTAATACAAATGCTGCTGAACAAGCTTTAAAATCTGCAGATTTAACAAATCCGGATGTTATAAAAAATTATACGGATATGTTAGTTGCTGAATTTCCTGCAATAAAAAACTATCCTAAAAAAGGACAGTTTATAACTAAGCTGCAAACGCTTATGAACCATCCTGATTATGAAAAATTAAGCGATTTAAATAAAACAATGGCTAAACTATCAATACTTAAAGGCGGAAATATTATAAACCCTGACGACTTATATAGTAAATATAAAATTCCGGTACAAACAAAACGAAGAATTGAAGATATCGAATATGTTTTGCAAGGCGAAAATCTAAATGCTGCTGCAGCACTTTACCATAAAGGAGACATTGACGTCTTTAACATACTAAACGATGTAACTAAAAAACTTGATAAAACTGCCATATCACAAGTTAAAGACGTAGTGCAGACAGCTTCTGCTCAAGGACATATGATAATTCAGCAATCCCATATTGTTAACCCAAACAAAATACCCGAAATGCAAGTTATTAAAGATGGAAGTACTTTCAACGTCAAAGTTATTGATTTAACAGATGATAAGGTTTTGGCAAATCTGGAACAATACGGATTTGATGCAGGTACAACTTTAGAAGATTTACGATTAACGGTTCATATGAACGATGATTTTAATAAAGCTCCACGACAAACTATTGGCAGAATGATGAACACTCGAGGTGAATTGAACCTATCAGCCAGTATGACTGATGGTACAAACCATTTATATGGAGATATGCAGTTTGGTATAGTTTTAGATTACGATCAAGGCTCAGTAAGCTATGCCTCAAACTATGCCGCAGGAACCGGATTTGGTAAAGGTCGGAAATCTTTTTCTTCTGTCAAACTCGGGAAAAGTGAATCCTTGGAAAACGGATTATTTATAAGAGAACGATTTATTGAGAACATGAAATCAAATGGAGTTGAAGTTTCTGTCGAGGATTATACCGCATTAACTACAATGTTTAAAGATAAAAAAATGACCTCTTATAATTTTAATAAGATGTTTCCTGATGGTAAAATCACGGTTAACGGAAAAGTATTTACAACCGAAGATGTTCAAAATGCTCTTTCGCAAAGTTCAAGCGATTTGTTGACAATGAGAGCTCAAATTAATGGTAAAAACTTTAAAAAAGGTTTTAACGAAGTTAATATATATAATCCGGAAATTAAAGCTATCTATGTTCGCGATAATGGCACAAGTTCTATCGACCAAATATTAAGTGCTGATTTGCTAAAATATGCTCAAGATAAAAAGATCCCAATTGTATTCCAAAGAAGCAGCTTTGCAGAATAGAAACCTATAACAAGTGTTGTAGATGGAACTGATTTGAATGGACCAAAAATAGAAACTCCGGCCGCCACTACTCCTGAATTAAAAAATCTAAAAGGAGCTACTTTAGGTAATAATAATAATTCAGGGATTGAAATTATTCGTAGAAATCCAGCCAATACACCGGTTCATGAATTACCATAGAACCCGGAAAAAGAAAAATTATCACTGATAAATATGGTGATACATATATAATTTCTCACAATTCTCATACCGGGAAAATTCATTTACAGAAAAAAGTTAATAATGCTGCTTCAAACCCTTCAAGAGTGATATCCGCCAACGATATTAGATCTAAAGCTGATATGAATTCTTTCTTATCTCAATATGGGTTAGACGATACATCTTATTCAAATTATTTAAGAAATCAATTGAATAATAATAAAATTTCTAGTAATAAACATATGGTTTTGTCTCAAAAAACACTACCTCAAAAGTTATTTGATCTACAACAAACAAATCCGAAAAGATTTAACAAGTTGGTTGAAAGTGGAGCTCTTGACCTAGTTAAAGAAGGTAAGCTGCCAATGAATATGTTTGATTTTGTTAATACAAATTCTGTATTTACAAATAAATTTCTAAATGGCATAAAAAGACTAAAAAATGGTGAAACAAATGTTTTATCTTTACCTAAAGATGCTGACATTTCAAATATTTCAAAATATGTAGAAAAAGGTAATGTTTGTGAAGTGAACGGAAAATTATACGTTAATGATAATGGTAAACCTGTTAGCATAAATATGACAAAAGAAAAATTTGAAGAATTGTTTCCATCAACAACAGCATTTTTTGAACAAGGACAACTTTCAGATTGCTGGCTTGTTTCTGCTTTAGATAATATGATGGATAAACCAGATGGAAGAACTGCTATTTACCAATTATTCGCCAGGATGGAAATGATATATATATTAAATTCCCTAACTCAGCAAAAGAAATTAAATTTACTAACGGACAGGTTATTAAAGCAAACATGATTGATAATGATTATAATGTATATTCAACTCATGCATATTCTCTAAAAGGTTATAATGCAGAAAAAGATGTTTTTTACATATCAAACCCTTGGAATACAGGTGTTGCCATTGAAATACCATCAAATAAATTTTCACAATATTTTGATTGCATACATTTTTCAAGCACACAAGGTATAAATTTAGAAAATGAATATGATAAATTTGGGAAAATAGTAATTTAGTTGTATAATATAGTATAAAGAATAGGCTTGGAGGTTTATTTAATGTCAGAATCCGAAAAGAAATTTTTAGAATATCAATTAAAAATAGAACAAGCTAAAAAAAATAATATGCCGATTGACAATTATGTAATACAGCAAATAAAGTTACTGGAAAAAGCGCATGACGAATTTTTAGAAAAAGCTGTTAAAAAAGGTTATGATTTAACATTGCCTAGAATTGGGGAAATTGAAATCGGACAAATTTTATCAATGAAACAATTAGCAAAAAAAATAAACTTACCTACAGAAAAATATGATTCACAACTAAAGGAAATTCGAATACGAATCTTTGGTAAGGAAAATTATAAAAATTTTTTCGAAAATAACAAATAACTTAAACCTTAACTATTTCTTAATCTTTTGATGTAAAAGGGCACTAGTAAAGTTTTTTAGCCAACAACCGGTTGTATCCACCCCCTTGATTAGTTTTTTTGTTAGTGATATAAAAGTACATGTAAAAATTTTACTAATGAGTAAGAAGGAGTAAAAATTATGTCAAAAGTAAAAGTAGCCATTAACGGCTTTGGAAGAATTGGTAGAAATACTCTTAGAGCAGCTATCAGAGAAGGTATTTTTGAAGAATTAGATTACGTTGCTATTAACGACCCAGGTTTAACACCTGCTAATGCTGCACACGTTTTCAAATATGACTCAGTTATGGGCAAATTTGATGGTACTGTTGAAGTTGCTGAAGACGGTCTTATCATCAACGGTCACAAAATCAAATTCTACGCAGAAAAAGATCCTGCAGCTCTTCCTTGGAAAGATCTAGGTGTTGAAGTTGTTATTGAATCAACAGGTTTCTACACAGATGCAACTAAAGCTCATGCTCATATCGATGCCGGTGCTAAAAAAGTTATCATTTCAGCTCCTGCTAAAAACGAAGACAAAACTATCGTTTTAGGTGTTAACGAAAATGAATACGATCCTGCTAAACACCACGTTATTTCAATTCGGTATCGTTAAAGGTTTGATGACAACTGTTCACTCTTACACCGGCGACCAAAGAATTTTAGATGCTGGTCACAAAGACCCTCGCCGTGCCAGAGCTGGTGCTTTAAACATCGTTCCTACAACTACAGGTGCCGCAAAAGCTGTTGCTTTAGTTTTACCTGAATTAAAAGGAAAATTGGATGGTTTTGCTATGCGTGTTCCTACTCCGGACGTTTCTTTAGTTGACGTTGTTTTCGAAACTGAAAAAACAGTTACTGCTGAAGAAGTTAACGCAGCATTAAAAGCAGCTGCTGACGGACACGTTTTATGCTACTCAGAAGAACCGTTAGTTTCTTCAGACTATGTTGGTACAGCTCAATCTTCAACTGTTGACTCATTGTTGACAAAAGTTATGGGCGACAACATGGTTAAAGTTATTTCTTGGTACGATAACGAAATGGGTTATTCAACAAGACTTGCTGAAACTACAAAATTGGTTGCTTCTAAATTATAATTTCTAATTTAGAAAAAGACTTGAAAAGACCTCTCGCTTGAGAGGTCTTTTTTTATAAATTTATTACTGTTATTGCAGAACTTCTCCACCAGTAAAACTATAGTTGGTAACAAAAATTACCCCTATTTTACAACTTTATTTAATCCGTGCGGTTTATCAACATCTCTATGAAGTTTTAAAGCTGTTTCAAGAGCCAGAAGCTGAATCATAACAGCAATGCAAAATGTTTTAACCATAGGTTTTTCACAATCAATATTTAGATTATAAGTCGATTTAACATGGTTAGTCCGGTTACCGATTACAAATATTGGCGGATTATAATCTTCTTTTATCTTTTCAAGATTTTTTGATGCCGTATAAGTCAAATTATCATTTAAAATATAGATTAAAACCGAACTTCTATTATTCAATACAGCAACATGACCATGCATAAATTCCCCAAGAATAGCTGATGTTGTATTTAAATAAGAGGTTTCTTTTATTTTTAATGCCGCTTCTTTCGCCAATGCATAAGAATGTCCATCCGCGGTTATTATAATATGCTTATACTTAGCTAAAAATCTAGCCAATTGTTTTATCTTTGGCTGCATTTCAAGAGTTGTTGATACAAACGACGGAATAGTTTTTAAATCAAGAATATAATCATATATATCAATACCTTTATCCTGGGCAAATTTAAGCGCCAAAAGTGTTGAACATAATAGCTGCGAAATAAATGATTTAGTTGCCGCAATACTTTTTTCTTCGCCGGCATGACAAGCTATTTGGTAGTCAGAAGCATTCCAGATTGTGGAATTTTCTTTATTTGTAATACAAAGAGTTTTAACACCAAATTCTTTAGCTTTTTCCAATGCGCGGTTTGTATCAGATGTTTCACCCGATTGGGTTATAAAAATATATAAAATACCATCAGCGTGAGCTATAGTATCTTCTAAAAGGAATTCACTTGAATAAACTGCACAAGCTTCAATTTTAGGAATCGAACCAAAAAGATCTGCTGCATATCTGGCACAATGATATGACGAACCACTAGCAACAATTATAATTCTATTAATATCTTTTGGTACATCAATATTTATTTCGCCATTCTTACCTAAATATGCATCTAAAATAATTTGAGTTATGCCGCTTTGCTCATATATCTCAGATTCCATGCAAGATTTCTTCTTCTTAAAATTAAACTGCATTTATTTCATTCCCCTTACATAATCACAAAAAAGGTCATAGCAAAAAAACTATGACCTTTACCATATTTTATTATCCGATAATTCCTCTTAACAACTCATTAACTGTTTTAGGATTAGCTCTGCCCTTGGTTTCCTTCATTATTTGACCGACAAAGAACCCAAGAAGGTTTGTTTTACCGTTTTTATAAGCTTCAACTTCTGCCGGATGAGCATCAACAACTTTTTGAACAAGTTCTTTGATAGCTCCTTCATCAGAAATTTGGCTTAAACCTTTTTTCTCAACGATAGCAGAAGCTTTTGTTCCATCTTTCAACATTTCAATAATAATTTGTTTACCGATATTATTAGAAATTGTTCCTTTTTCAATAAGTGAAATCAATTCAGCCAGATTTTCCGGAGTTAATTTGGTTTCTGTAATTTCAATATGATCTTCTTTTAGGTACGCTGCAATTTCACCCATAATAAAGTTTACAGCAGTCTTAGGATTAGCACCTAATTCAAGAACTTTGTCAAAGAATAAAGCAAGCCCCATTTGCTCAACAATAACGGTTGCATCGTATTCACTCAAGCCCAGGCTTTGGTATCTTGCACGTTTTTGAGATGGAAGTTCCGGCATTGCATCTTTAATTGTTTGAACCCATTGTCTTGAAATTTCAAGAGGCATCAAATCCGGTTCAGGGAAGTATCTGTAATCATGAGCATCTTCTTTACCTCTCATTGAACGGGTTTCTCGAGAGTTATCATCCCACAATCTTGTTTCCTGAACTACTTTTCCGCCTTCTTCTACAATATCAATTTGTCTGTCAATTTCGTATTCAATAGCTCTTTGAAGTGCTGAAAAAGAGTTCACGTTCTTGATTTCAGCTCTTGTACCAAATTCTTTAGAACCTTTAGGCATAATCGAGATATTCGCATCACATCTCATTGAGCCTTCTTCTAAGTTACCGTCACAAACTCCGATATATCGAACGATATTTCTAAGTTCTTCCATATAATTTCTTGCTTCCTCAGCACTTCTCATATCCGGTTCTGATACGATTTCTAATAATGGAGTACCTGCTCTGTTTAAATCTACAAGAGAATAGCTTGAGCCTGCTAACCCGTCAGCACCCGCGTGAACAAGTTTACCTGCATCTTCTTCTAAGTGAGCTCGGGTAATACCGATTCTTTTTCCATTGATATCAAGATATCCGTTTACACAAATAGGTTCATCGTACTGTGAAATCTGATAACCTTTCGGAAGGTCCGGATAGAAATATTGTTTTCTGTCAAACTTGCAGCGAGATGGAATTTCACAATTCAGGGCTAAACCTGTCAGGATACCCATATTTACAACTTCTTTATTTAAAACCGGCAAAACACCCGGCATACCAAGTGTAATCGGACTTGTTAAACTGTTTGGTTCCTGTCCGAATTCGTTTTTATCCGGTGCAAATATTTTCGATTTTGTTTTTAATTGAGCGTGAACCTCCAGCCCAATCACAACTTCATACTTGTCTCTTAATTCTTGATCAACCATTTATTTATATCTCCTTATTTGTATTAATATTATCACAAAGGGGTAAATATTGCTAATATAAATACAAAACTAGCAAATAAAATTTTTACGTGTTTTTATTTAAAAGCATAAAAGATAGGAGAATACGAATGCAGATTCAGAATGTAAATTCATACTCAAACAATTATTCACAAAAACCACATTTCACCTCAATCAAAAGTGTAAAATGTGAAGGGCTATATAAAAAATACCCGGAATTGGCTAATCAGTTGGTTGATACCCTTAAGGAAAATCCAAAAGCAATGGAATTTTGTAAAAAATATGATGTTGATATTGTTTTTCATGCTATAAAGAAAATGCAAGATTCTGTTGAAAGTTCTATACATATTTTCTTTGATAATATATCTAAATCAAAAGCCAGAAAGTTTTTAGATAAAATAGCAGGAAATACTGATGACAAAGTCGTCTTACATGCATGGGGAAATAAATATTCACTCCCGGAAAGCCTTAAAGCCAGTACTGCAGATTTAATAGAGCATATCTCCCCAGAAAGAAAAGTTGCTGATGGATACCGTGGCGGTATGTTGGATTCTCATCTTCAATCTGCAGATGAAAAAATCCAAACTGTACTAAATGATAAGATGAATAAAGCTCTTAAAAAAGAAGCGGATTTGAAAGCAGCTAAAGCCAACGAATCAAAACTAAATTCAGACAGTTCTAAACTACAAAACTCTATTGATGAATTGATAAAAAAAGGTTCATAAATTTCTTTAAACATGAAACAAAAAGGTCAGATTTACAAGTCTGACCTTTTTGGGGACTTATATACCAAATTCCACTAAATGAAAAAATGCACGTCACAACAAGCGACAGCGA
>OHGK01000206.1_pt1 | contig 42717 bp, 29 predicted proteins | sample 1567671 | NCBI WGS metagenome assembly OHGK01 (sample SAMEA3879577, study PRJEB24766) | human gut metagenome | biome: human-associated habitat; feature: feces | place: USA | collected 1985/1987 | reverse complement strand
GTACGGATTACACGACAGAACAGCTGAAAACAATGATCTGGCGCTACTACATGAGCTATTGGAATAACCGCCGGATACGCTCGTCGATAGGAGGAGTGCCTCCGGCAGAGAAGCGCCGCAGATATTACTCGGATAAGACAGGCTAATCTGCGGCTGACACAATGGAATAAATATCCACTTTGCTGCGCTTCGTGGATATTTATTCCATTGTACTGTTGCTCAAAATTTTTGAGTGAAATGTGTAAAGCTATATTGACAATATCATTTTTCTGCCGTTTTGCAGTAAATGCCGAGAAATTTCGCGGGTTTGTTGGAAAATCTGCTTTTCGGGTATTGCAAATTCACCTGATTTGTGATATACTATATAAGATAATGGGTATTTTTATGAACAAAAGTACTTTATAAAACTAATTATATATTACAGGAGAGAATATGATACAGTACGACGAAACCAGATTAGCCATGGAAGCGCTTACTCCCCAGATCGAGGAGCTGAAGGGCGCGCTGAACCTTGAGGGACTGAAAATCAAGGTAGACGAGCTTGAGATGAAATCCACCGAGCCGAAATTCTGGGACGATCCAGAGAAGGCGCAGGCGGTTCAGCAGCAGATAGGTCAGTATAAGAACACCATCGACAGCTTCAACCGCATGAAAACGAACCACGACGATGTTCTCGCGATGATAGAGCTCGCCGAGGAGGAGAATGACGAGAGCGCCGTAGACGAGGTGAAGGAGCTTGCCGAGAAGGTAAAGTCCGAGTTTGAGGAGCAGAAGCTCGCAACGCTGCTCACCGGCGAGTACGACAGCTCCAACGCTATCCTGACGTTCCACGCGGGCGCAGGCGGAACCGAGGCTCAGGACTGGGTATCCATGCTGCTCAGAATGTACATGAAGTGGGCGGATCGCCACGGCTTCAAGACCGAGATACTCGATATGCTCGACGGCGAAGAAGCCGGAATCAAGAGCGCTTCTATCCATATTCAGGGCTTCAACGCATACGGATTTCTGAAGTCCGAAAACGGCGTTCACAGGCTGGTGCGCGTTTCTCCGTTCGACGCCCAGGGCCGCAGACACACCAGCTTCGCCAGCGTCGAGGTTATGCCGGAGATCGAAAAGGACGTTTCCGTTGAGATCCGCGACGAGGATATCATCATGGAAGTGTTCCGTGCAAGCGGCGCGGGCGGTCAGCACATCAACAAGACCTCCTCGGCGGTCAGACTTATCCATAAGCCTACAGGTATCGTTGTTGCCTGCCAGACCCAGCGTTCGCAGGTACAGAACCGCGATTTCTGTATGAAGATGCTGATGTCAAAGCTTGTTGAGATCAAGGAGCGCGAGCACCTCGAGAAGATCAGCGATATCAAGGGAGAACAGCTCAAGATCGAATGGGGAAGCCAGATACGCTCCTACGTATTCATGCCCTACACTCTTGCGAAGGATACCCGCACAGGCTACGAGAGCGGCAACATTCAGTCCGTTATGGACGGCGATATAGACGGTTTCATCTATGCTTACCTCAAGGCAAAGAGCCTGGGTGAGATCTGATGCTCAATAAAAACGATGTCGTCATGCTGGAGATAACCGCACTCACCAACGAGGGCAGCGGCGTGGGGCATTACGGCGCGGACGAGAACAGCCGCGGCATGGCGGTTTTCGTTCCGTTTACGGCGGTTGGGGACGTTATCTCCTGCCGGATAGTCAAGGTGCTGAAAAGCTACGCTTACGGGCGCTTGGAAGCAATTCTGACCGCTACTCCGGACCGCGTTGAAAACTACTGCCCGGTTTACGGAAAGTGCGGAGGCTGCTGCTTCCGGCACATTTCATATGAGGCGGAGCTTCGCGCAAAGGAGGGCTTCGTGCGCGACGCGTTCGGAAGGATAGGCGGTCTTTCGCCGGAAATGCTCCCGATACGCGGCAGCGAAAGCGTCGACGGATACCGCAACAAGCTGCAGATGCCGCTTTCCAGGCAGGACGGCAGAACGGTCTGCGGCTTCTTCTCTGAGCGGAGCCACCGGGTGATACCCACGGAAAAGTGCGCGCTCCAGCCGGAGATATTCGCGGAGATCGCGAATTTTGTCACTGAACAGGCGGACAGGCTCCGCATTTCGGTTTATAACGAGGAAAAGCACGAGGGCGTGCTGCGGCACGTCTATTTACGCCGCGGGCACTACAGCGGGGAGATTTGTCTCTGTCTTGTCGCACGGAGAAAGGTACCGGAGTTCCAGAAGCTCGCAAAGAGTGTTACGGAGCGCTTCCCGCAGATCACCGGAGTGGTTCTGAACATCAACCGCGAGAAAACTAACGTGATACTCGGCGATGAGGAGATAGTCCTTGCTGGAAAGCCGGATATCAGCGATACAATGTGCACCATTAAGGTGGAGATATCTCCGAGGGCGTTCTATCAGGTGAATACTCCGGCGGCCGAGGCATTGTTCGCCGAGCCGGAGGGAAAGCTGCTGCTCGACCTCTACTGCGGAGCCGGCACGATAGGGCTTTCGATGGCGGGGAAGGCTCGCCGGCTTATCGGCGCGGAAATAGTTCCGCAGGCGGTTGAAAACGCCCGAAGGAACGCTGAGCGCAATTCCATAGGTAATGCGGAGTTCATCTGCGCGGACGCAGGACAGGCTGCAAAGCAGCTTGAAATCGCCGGGGAGCGTCCTGACGTGATAATCCTCGACCCACCGCGAAAGGGCTGCGACGACGCTACGCTCACCGCTTGCGCGGGAATGCAGCCGGAGCGTATCGTGATGATCTCCTGCAACGCGGCTACCGCCGCCCGCGACTGCAAGCGCCTGGAAGAGCTGGGATACGCGCTGAAAAAAGTGCGCCCGTTCGACCTTTTTCCGCGGACGAGCCACGTTGAGTGTGCCGCGGTTCTAATAAAGAAATAAATGTTTAAATGTGTAAAACAAAAAAATCGGAGGCTATATGTTAACTGATATAAAAAAGGCTGCCGCATCAGGAATCCTGATATCAATAGGCGGCTGCGTACTCCTCGCCAGTACTAAGTCTGGCATGATGTGGGCGGGCGCAGTGCTGTTCTCACTGGGACTTTTCGCGATTTGCGAGTACGGCTTCAATCTGTATACCGGCAAGGTCGGATACATTGCCGAGCATTTTAAAGATTTCAAGTACATAAGACTTGTGCTGCTCATTCTGGTGGTGAATCTGCTGACTACCTTTATAATGGGGATCCTGGTCAGCTTCTGCCTGCCCGATATCGCGGAGTCCGCGCGGACAAGCTACGCGTCTAAACTCGCCGCAGACCCTAAGAAGTGGGTGCTTTCCTCGATACTCTGCGGTCTGCTGATGTACCTCGCGGTCGACCTGTGGAAGCGCGGTCAGAAGATCGGCGTTTTTCTGTGCGTCCCCGTGTTCATTTTCAGTGGGTTCGACCACTCTATTGCGAATTCTTTCTATAACGGCGCGGCGATCGGCGAACAGACTTTCACGCTTCGAAACCTGGCGTTCGTTGTTGTGGTAGTTCTTGGCAACGCACTTGGAGGAATGATCCTGCCCATGCTTACAAGAAAGTGGAGGAAAACTTCTGAGTCCTGACATTCCGAATTCAGAACGGCGGTGAGCTGATGACGCGAACGGTTAAATTTAAGGTTTGTGCAATGCAGTCCGGGTTTGCGGTGCTGTTTCTGCTGACCTTCTGCGCTATGCTCGCAATGCTTTCGGCGGCGGCTTTCGGTATCCCCGCCGGGATAATGCTCAGCATTGCCGGGGTCGCCGTAAAGCTGTTCAACGCGCAGTTCATCGTGACCTCGCTCACGCCGGAGCTGATGATATTCGGCGGACTTGCCGCTGCCTGCGGCTCCGCATTTCTCGGACTGGCAGCGGTCAAGGCGGGGTTCGTGATCTCAAGGCTGTTCCTGCGGGTGAAGCGCAGGTGCGATATCTGCCGCGGCTGGAAGCCGTACTGAGCATGGAGGGATTCTTGTGGAACGCGGAATAAACCGTTGGCTCATAATTACCGCAGTACTTGCCGCGGCCTTCGCGGCTCTGGCGTTCCTCATTCCCGGGGAGAGCCTCGGCTCCTCGAAGGAGGGCGACGAGTATTTCCCGCTGTGCGAGTATATCAGCGTTGACCTTCTCAAGACGGACGTCACCGTGATCCCCTATGAGGGCGACCGTATCCGAATGAAGTACCGCAATGATGTTCCGCTCACCGCGGAGCTTGGCGACAATTCGCTGACGATATCCGAGAGCGGGGAATTCGTGGTTTCGCTCTTTGCGAATGAGCACGAGAGCTACGGCATGTATCTGTACCTACCGCGGGAATACTACCGCGACATACTTATTTATACGGTATCCGGGGACGTAACGCTCGGGGACGTCGACAGTGAGAAAATAACCACCGTCACGAACAGCGGCGACATCACATCGGAAAACACCCGCTCGCTGTGCAGTTTTTCCACGGCAAGCGGAAACATTCTGCTTGATTTCTACAGCGTTATAACCGGAAGCGCGGTGCAGTCCCGCACGGGGAACGCCGAGATAGTGTTCCCGAAGGGGAGCAGCGTGGCGCTGGATTTTGAAACGGATATAGGCGAACTAAGAACCGATCTCATCAGCGGGAGCTTCCCGGGGAGCTACATGTACAGCTTCAACGGCGGCGGAAAGCTGATACACGCGTCGCTGGAGAGCGGCATACTTACCGTCAGGGAACGTACTGACTAAAAAAGGAGATGTTTTCATTGAGAACCTACCGGCAGCAGCTTACCATCAACTCCGACTCCAAAGAGCAGTTCCTGAATCTTTCCTTCGAGGTGGAGGAGTGCGTCCGCAGGAGCTTCATCAGCGAGGGGATATGCGTAGTCTACTCCCAGCACACAACCTCGGCGATATTCCTTGAGAACGACCGCGAGGATCTTTTCGAGGACTGGACGGAAATGCTGAGAAAGATCGTTCCCGACGAGAGCAACTATAAGGTGGATTACACCAGCGCCGGAGCGGCTCACATGAAGCAGATGCTCCTCGGCGCCAGCGTTACCATACCCGTCACCGAGGGCCGCCTAGAGCTTGGTCCTCGTCAGTTCATCATGTACGGCGACTTCGACGGCTGCCGTGAAAAGACCGTGCTGGTCAAGATAATCGGAGAATGACCCGGGAGTGAATTTCAGCAGATGCTTTCAGTAATTATACCTTCATACAACGAACACGAGAACATAAAGCGCACCGCGTCAGTGATTGCCGGGATACTCAGAGAAAACGGCATTCCTTACGAGCTGATCTTCGTCGACGACGGTTCCAGGGACGACACCTGGCGGGAGATAACGGCGGCATCAGAGGCTGACCCTAACGTGCGCGGACTGGGATTCTCCCGGAATTTTGGCAAGGAAGGCGCGATATTCGCGGGACTGAAAAACGCCGCCGGAGACTGCGCAGTCTGCATTGACTGCGATCTTCAGCACCCGCCGGAGCTTATCCCGGAGATGTACCGTCTGTGGCAGGGCGGCGCGGAGGTCGTGGAGGCGGTCAAGCGCTCCCGTGGCAGGGAAGGACTGCTCCACAAGCTGTTTGCCCGGAGCTTCTACAAGATGATGAAAAGCTCCTCGGGGATCAACCTGGACGGAGCCAGCGATTTTAAGCTGATGGACAGGAAGGTCATAAACGCGCTCAACGAGCTGCCGGAGCGCATCACGTTCTTCCGGGCGCTTTCGAGCTGGGTCGGCTTCACTGTGGAGCGCGTGGAATTCGACGTTCAGCCCCGCGCCGCAGGAAAAAGCAAGTTCAGCATGAAGAGCCTGTTCAAATTCGCGCTCAACAACATCACTTCGTTCACAAACGTGCCTATCCACCTCATTACCTGGGTCGGCGTGATTTTCTTTGTGATGGCGCTTGTGCTCGGCGTTCAGACGCTGGTAAAGTATTTCTGCGGGCAGGCCGCCGAGGGATTCTCGACCGTGATACTGCTGATACTCATTACCGGAGCCTGCATTCTGCTTGGCGTAGGCGTTATCGGATACTACCTCTCCAAAATCTACGAGGAGATAAAGCAGCGCCCGAGATATATAATCTCACGAACTGCCGGAGGAAAGGGGAGCGACAATGGAAATTAACAGCACCCTGACGGCGTTCAGAAACGTTCTCACGCGCGTCAGAAAAGCCATCTTTGACAGCCGGGCGTACTGGCTGTCTTTTCTGCTGCCTGTGGTTATCCTGTTCGGGGCGTACATCGTATTCCAGGTGTGGCCGTTCGGGGCGCGCTCCGTGCTGTCCCTCGACCTGAACGCGCAGTACGTTTACTACTACGACTACATGTACGACGTGTTCGCCGGGGACGAAAGCATATGGTATAGCTGGAGCAGAAACCTTTCCGGTGAGTTCATGGGCATAATCGGGTACTACCTCGCAAGCCCGTTCAACCTCCTGGTCTGGATCTTCCCGCGGGAGTGGATAACCGAGGGTCTGATGACGATGATGCTCGCAAAGGCGGGCGCGGCGGGGCTTACCTGCGCGCTGTTCCTCGGAAGGCACCGCGGCTGCCGCCGGACTACTACGGTGTGCTTTTCGGTGATGTGGGCGCTGTGCGGCTACTTCATCGTGCAGACCATGAACCCCATGTGGCTGGACGGTCTGGTCGCGCTTCCGCTGGTGGCTATGGGCGTAGAGAGTATCTGCGATAAAAGGAAGTTCCTGCTTTACGTGCTGTCGCTGGTCTACATCTTCGCTGCAAATTTCTATATCGGCTATATGGTCGGTATCTTCTCGGCGCTGTACTTCGTATGGTACCTTGCCTCCGGAAAGAGCGCAAACAAGTGCTTCGGGGAGGTCTGCGGCTCTGTGCTGATGTACGGCGCAGGCTCGGTGAGCGGCATTCTGATGTCCTGCTTCATGATACTTCCGGTGTACAAGTCGCTTTCCAACGGAAAATTCGCGTTTTCCGACCCGGATTACTCCCTTGCCGAGAATTTCAACATTGCGGATATTTTCATCAAGCTGTTCCCGACGGAATACGACACCGTCCGCATGGAGGGCATGCCTATCCTCTACGCCGGGACCCTCGCTCTGGTGTGCATGATACTGTACTTCACATGCCGCCGCTTCTCCGCCCGGGAGCGTATCGCCTCGGCGGTGTTCATCGGCGTGATGGTGCTGTGCATGTACATTCGCCCGGTGGATATGATGTGGCACGGCGGTCAGATGCCTAACTGGCTCCCTTACCGCTACTCGTTCATGGTCAGCTTCCTGCTGATCATTCTGGGCGCGCAGGCGTTCGACAAGCTGGACAAGGTGCGCGGAAGGGGATTTGCGGCGGCGTTCGCGATACCGTTTGCAATGCTCCTTTACGCTGACCTCGCCGACGACGGCGACCACTACGAGCAGGTGCTGACCGTGCTTATTCCGTTGGTCTGCCTTGCGGTCATGCTTATTCTGGCGTGGGCTTACAAAAAGAACATCGGGAAGAAGGCGATGTGCGTTGTAATGGCGGTATTCGTGTGCGCCGAGGCGTACCTCAACACCGCGCAGTCGCTCTACCAGATGCACGACGACATTGTGTTCTCCACCCGTGAGAGCTACCGCTGGGATATCCCGCTGACCCGGGAAGTTTCCGAGCAGATACACGAGCAGGATCCCGGTTTCTACCGCATGGAAAAGACATTCCACCGCTGCGTCAACGACGACATCGCACTGAGAATGTACGGCATGAGCCACAGCTCAAGCACGCTCAACGCGAAGGCTATCGCGCTGCTGAAGTCCCTGGGCTTCGCCGCGAGGGAGCACTACACCCGCTACGACGGCGCGACCGAGCTTACAGACGATATTTTCGGCGTAAGATACGTGTTCGCGACGGATTCCAAAACCGTTTCCTACACGCAGACCGTTCCGGTGGAGACAGACACCGCGATAACCGTCTACAAGAACCCCGACGACCTCGGTATCGCCTACCTTGCCGACGGCGGCATTATAGATTTCGACATCAGCGAGTATTCGCCGTTCCAGGTGCAGAACAAGCTCGCTTCAATGCTTGCCGGAAAGAAGGGCACGGCGGTGTTCAAGGCTATCGACGACGTGACCTTCGACAGCGACAATATCCGGATAGGCTCCACGACGGATTCGCACTACAGTTACCGCAAGAAGAACACCGATGACGACGCGTGGGTGGAATACACGGTAACGGCTTCGGCGGACGGCCCGGTGTATATGTTCCTGCCGACGAAGTACGAGCGTGAAACTCAGCTTTACGTCAACGACATCTACCGCGGGAATTACTTCCTGTACGAAAACCACGGCATAGAGTACCTCGGCACCTACCGCAAGGGGGATTCGTTCAGGGTGAAGCTCAAGCTGCTGGACGACGCCGTGTACTACACGAACGCTTGGTTCTATTACATCGACAGCGCCTCCATGGAGCGTTTCCACAGCGCCATGGACGAGCTGAACTCCGGCACGACCCTTGCCCGCACCGGCGGCTGCACGCTGGAGCTCACCGTTGACGCTCCCCGGGACTGCGCGCTGTTCACGACCATTCCCGCCGAGGAGGGCTGGACAGTACAGATAGACGGCGAGTATGTCAACTGGGACACCTGCCTTGACGAATCGCTGATATGCGTTCCGGTTTCGGAGGGCAAGCACACTATCGTGCTGAATTTCTACCCCGCAGGACTCAGCAGCGGACTTATCCTCACGGGCATCGGAATGATGATACTCGCGGGAATGGTCATAGTTTGCAGCATGCTCCGCTGCCGCGACAAGGAACTCCTTGCTGAAAGGGAGGATGTCTCAGGCACCGAGGATTTTCCGGAAAACGGCGCAGAGTGATTTGAGTGCTGAGCCGTTCTCAATGTGCGTTCAAACAGTTGGAGCGGACAGGAGATTTTGTTCCGGCAATTCTGATATATTTGTAAGCACTGATTTCATGCCGAACTATACGTCGCTGATATTCTTTGTCCCCAAGAATAAGTCCGGGCTTTTCAATAAGACCCAGCCAAAAGATGAAACAGCGCTTTCCATGTCATTACTATATCCTCAGCAAGGGAAAATACGTTGAGTAGCTATGAGCAGCGGGAAACTCAGCCGCACTGTGAAATACACGAGCGGCGATACCGAGCAGTTCAAGGTGCGTCCGTACAAAAAAGTGAACGGCGTGACCTATTACGGCGCATGGTCAAATGTGGTAACAATAAAAGCTGGTTTACCTGTTTGACCCGGCATGCCGCTGCGCTGACTGGATAAACAGAAATTACCTCACCGGGAAGCAATTTGAGCTCCTGCCGGAAAAAACGGCTGATGAGATACGTTCCGCATGGAACAATCATGATTCCCCAGCGCAGGCGGACTGCAAAACACTTGATATATTCAGTTTTCTTTCACCAGGTCGAACAGATATGCGCTGTCGTTAAGCTTTCTGGTGCGGATATTGGTCATTCCGAGGTGGACGTATTTGTCACGTTTCAGAGCGGCGTCCGTTTCAAGGAGCACGGGTACGCCGCGTTTTCGTCCTTCGTCAAAAGCGATGTCAAGCGCTTTTCGCATGAATCCCTGACCCTGATACTGCTTGCGGACCACCAGCATTCCAACGAAAATATAGGGTTTCTTTTGCTTCTTTAAGGTGGTTTCGTAAGATTCTCCGCCTTTTTTTATGGCTGAAAGCATATTTACCGCGCCTTTAAAACCGAGCGTCCGGAACACGGTTTTCAGCAGAATAAATCCGGCGGACGCCGGCAGCTTATCCTTTGAAAATTTATAAGCCACGAATGCTTCGTGCTTATCGCTTGTGCTGAAAAGACAGCCTCCTGCTAGCATTGCGCGTACGTACCCGCATATGTATTCCTTTACACTGTCCCTTCCATTATAGAGAAAGGTCATTCCCTTTTCGCCGTCAGCGTAATTGTAATCAGCGAATGCCTCGCCTATTTCCTCGATCTCATTTTCGCTCAATTCAGTAACCTTTATCATGATGTCCCTTCTTTATTTGGCTGACGGGCTTTTATCCCCAACGAACCAGTAATCGCACATGTCTCCCCCTGAAGCGAGCGTCTGCCTGCGAATAAGCTTTGCGTGCATGAGGCTCGCAGTTAACAGGTCTATTTCACACATGACAGGAAGCACTTCTAGATAACCCTCTCTGCGTGCGAAATCGTTCAGCGGACATCTGGTGAAATGGTAGTAGAATCCCTCCGGATGCTTGGTTTTATCGAAGTTGAAATCCCACGAAAACTCTTTGTACTGCGGGTGGACTTCAAGCCACTCTGCATTCTGGTGCATCTTCTTTTCAAGCTTGTCAAGCCCAGATCTGTTGGCGTTCATGAATAACCCGATTGCTTTCATGATCGGGAATCCCATTACCTCATGAGTGATTTCGCGCAGGACGTCAACGCTTATTTTTCCGTCTGCCGCTTTCCATACTGCAAGGAATATCAGACATTCGTACAGGTTTGAAGCCATAGGATTGTCCTTGCCGATATCGTCCGAGCGGTTAAGCATTTCACGGTAAATTGCGTCTGTTTTCTGTACCAGCAAAGCGGTTTCTTCTTTTCCGAACCGCTTAACAAGGCTCTTTTTGACAAGCGGCATTATCATTTTCCAGTACTTGTTCGTGTATTCCATCATAAGATCCGTCCTCCGCATTCAATAGAGAGTTAGTTAAAACTACCCAAATACATTATATCACAAAAGGACTGGTATGTCAATAATGGGAACCTCTAAAAACCGGTTTGAAAAGGGAAAATGGGTAGAGTGCGCCGAATGCGATGAAAGCCGACGAAGTAAGGCTGTATGCCTTACGAGGAGGTTTGAAGAAGCAGTCGGTGTGCTATACACATTTTCACTCAAACAAGGTTTTTAGAGGTGACCTAAATAAGTATGATGAAATGTTGTTAAAAGCCGGCTGCCATTTGAAGTTGAAATCAACATCTCAAAGTCAGAAACTGCCGCTTTTTCTGCAAGGTCGGTTACTTTCCCGAAGAATAACGCTTAATTTTTGAAAAAGCCAAGCTGGATACAATGTCTTCTATTGTGATAGAATGATGAAAAATATGCAGACCTCTTGACAAATTCATTCTAATGCAGTAGAATAACATTGTGATCACATTCTATTGCAATAGAAAGGAACTCAGAACCATGGAAATCAAACTGTTTGACTCTGAACTGAAGGTTATGGACATACTCTGGAAGGAGGGCGATACATCCGCGAAAGAAATCGCGGAAAAGCTGAACGAGCAGGTAGGCTGGAGCAAGACCACTACCTACACAGTGATAAAGAAATGCATAGACAAGGGCGCTGTTGGCAGGTCGGAGCCGGGCTTCATCTGCCGCGCGCTCATTTCCCGAAAGGAAGTGCAGGAGGCGGAAACCAACGAGCTGATCGACAAGATGTACGACGGTTCGTCGGATAAGCTGATAGCGGCTCTGCTTGGCTCCAGACGGCTCACCGCCGAGGAGATACAGAGCCTGAAAAAGCTGGTGGAGAAGCTGAAATGACGACTCTGCTCAGCATGACTGTTTCAGCGTCGGTGATCATCGCGACAATCATCGTGATTAGGTCGCTGTTTGTTCACAGGTTGCCCAAGCGGCTGTTCGTGATCCTTTGGGCGGCCGCCGCACTGAGAATGCTTGTTCCGTTCTCCGTTTCCGTTAATATTCCACATGAAAATACACAGCCTGAAAACACTGCCGTGCGCGAATTTACTCCGCCGGAATCCTCCGAACCGGATTCCGAAACGAGCGGCGCGCCGAACCGCGAACTGATCCTCGAAATCGTCTGGGCGGGCGGAGTTGTTCTCTCAACGGGGATAATTGCCGCACTGCACCTGCGCAGCCGCCGGGAGCTTTCTATGGCTCTGCCGTTTGACGACGCCAGAATCAGCTCACGGATTTCAGCGGCAAAACTCCGCCGCAAAATAACAGTAAAGGTAAGCGACCGTGTGGTCTCGCCGCTGACCTACGGAGTTATAAATCCGGTTATAATCCTCCCGAAATCCCTGCCCGCAGACAGCGAGGAAATGCGGTTTGCCCTGGCGCATGAGCTGGTGCATATCCGCAGATTTGACGTGCTGCTCAAGGTCGTTCTGACCGCCGCAGCCTGCGTGCACTGGTTCAATCCGCTGGCCTGGGCTATGCTTTCGCTTGCGGGGCGGGATATCGAGCTTTCCTGCGATGAAGCTGTGCTGGAGCAGCTCGGCTGTAAGCGCGAGGATTACGCGATGGCGCTCATCAGGCTGGAAGAAAGGCGCAGCATTTCCACCGGAGCTGCATTCGGCAGGAATGCCGTCCGAGAAAGGATAGAAGCTATCATGAAATTCAAGAAAACTACACTCGCCGGGATCATTGTTTCTGCGTGCCTTATTGCAGGAACCACCACTGCGTTTGCCACAGTAAATTCCGAGAATTCCACGGAGGAAGCGGTTTCCGCAGTAGAGCAGGAAGCCGTATACAACACGAACCGCGACGGCATTGATGATGTCGACGTCGAGTGGTGGACATACGATGAGTACAAAACCTGGCTTGGGCAGGAGAAGCAAAATATAGCCGAGCTTGTAAAGCGGGGAGCCTCCGGCTGGACGCGTGACCGAGGAGAATTCATATGGACTCAGGAGGTCGCGGACGAAACCATCGCCCTCTACGAGCAGAACCTTGAGGATATCAGAAACGGCGCACGTATCTCAAAATCCGTGAACGGTAGCGATGATGTGATGATATTCGAATCGCCTGACGGGTCAAATATCCTGGTTGAGGACAACGGCGGTCAGACCAGCGCGGATGATGAATTGTATCAGTATGTCGTTGAAGACGACGGCACGGTGCTTTACTCTGACGATTCAGAACTGTCGACGCACACGACCAAGGACAGCAGCATGTCGGAGGAAGATTTCGCCGAGTTTTACAGCAAGTATGAGCAGTATGGACTGACTTATGAGGACAGCAAGCTCTACTACAGAGGTGAACCTGTGCAGTTCTTTGACGACGTTGTTGCCGAGTATTCCACCGCTGACACAACGGAGGTTATGTGGTACCTTAACTCTGACGGCAACGTTGTACTCACCGCCGAGCGCGGGGAGACCAGCAACGGCATAGGCGAACTGACCGGCGTGAGAGTCGTCTCAGAAGAAGAGCTTGAGCAGAACAGAGCCGATTTCGGTTTCTGATAGGTAACAGAATGGCACCTTCCTGTTTCGGCAGGGAGGTGCGTTTGTATATAAAAGTAGTTTGGCACAGAAAATACTGATTGACAATTAAAAAAACTACCTGATAACTACTATAGTCGGAGCAGTTGTAACGGCTGCTATGGCGCTGAAGCTGATTTTTTCACTTTGAAATGATAACCGATATCTGCTGAATACAAAATCCGATTATGTCATACTATATATGAGGAATATTCGCTTTTCAAATCTATTGTAATGTGGTATACTGTTTTACAGCAAAAGTCAAGGAAGTATCATAACGGAAAACAATATAGATACGCTGAGCGATTCGCTCACAAAAAAAATTCTGAGCGCGGAATTACCACACTGTCACGGGCTTGAAATCAAACGTAAAAAGTGGTATAATTCAATAAGAATATACTCAGGAGATGGAAAATGCACAGACTAAATATATTTCTGGAACACATCTATGAAGCTGCGCAGCAGCGTGGAACCACGTTTGAGAGCATGCTTTCGGAAGCGCGCAAGATGGGATACACTGGGCTGGAGTGCGACCTCTGGAGGCTTTCTGACTGCGTTAACGTCAGGAATCTTTTCGAATCCTGCGGACTTAACGTCGCTTCGATTTATTCAATGTACGATTTCCTACGGGATACGCCGGAGAAGTCGCTTGATGGAATGAAGCGCCACCTCGAGACCGCCGCGTATTTTGGCGCGGAGAAGGTGCTTGCGATCCCCGGGTTCTTTCAGCCGGGAGACGACAGGGAAGCGGGCTTCGCGAAGTTTGCGGAGCAGCTCTCGGTGATGTGTGAATTAGCCGCGGAGTACGGAATTACGGTAACGCTGGAGGATTTTGACGACTCGGCCTCGCCCTGCTGCGATACACAGGGGTTGGAGCGGCTGATGAGATCCGTTCCGGGGCTTGGATTCACATTCGACACTGGAAATTTCGCTTTTGTGCTTGAAGACCCCGCAGAGGCATACGAGCGCCTGAAGCCGTATGTCGCACATGCTCATCTGAAGGACCGCAGCCGCGAGGCGTCGAGGCGCAGCGCCGACGGCTCCAACTCAAAGCCGGATCTGTCGGGGGCGGAAATGTACCCCTGCGAGACCGGAGGCGGTTATGTCGGTGTGGAGAAGCTTGTAAAGCGAATGCTCGCCGACGGCTATACCGGGGATTTTTCAGTTGAGCATTTCGGCGCTGTGTATCAGGCTGAATACATGCGCAGGTCGGCTGAGAACGTAAAACGCTGGATATCAGAGGTGACAAAATGATACGTGTACTTATCTGGAACGAATACCGCCACGAGAAATGCCAGCCGGAAGTCGCGAAAATATATCCGCAGGGAATGCACGCGGCAATCGGCGAGTATCTTATGCAGGACGAGGACATAATCGTGAAGCTCGCCTGCCTTGACGACCCGGAGCAGGGTCTGAGCGAGGAAGCGCTCGCGGAAACCGACGTACTCATCTGGTGGGGTCACATGGCGCATGACGAGGTAACTGAACGTTCGGTGGAGCGCGTCTGCCGCCGAGTCGGCGAGGGAATGGGGTTCATCGGACTTCATTCCGCACACCACAGCAAGGTGTTCAAGCGGCTGACGGGGACCTCCTGCAATCTGAAATGGCGCCACGGCGACCGCGAGCGCATCTGGGCAGTGGTGCCGTCGCACCCTATAGCACAGGGAGTTCCGGAGCAGTTTGAGCTTCCGATGGAGGAGATGTACGGCGAGCCGTTCGATATCCCGACTCCGGACGAGGTGGTATTTATGGGGTGGTTTGCCGGGGGAGAGGTATTCCGAAGCGGCGTGACCTACCGCAGGGGCGCCGGCAGGATATTCTACTTCCAGCCGGGTCATGAGGAATACCCCACATTCCGGAATAAAAATGTTCTTAAGATAATAAGAAACGCGGTTCACTGGGCAAAGCCGGAGCCAGGAACTCACCAGATCGAATGCACAAATCCGGCACCGTTGGAGGGTTGACTATGTTTAAAATGGACGACACTGTAAGAATAAAGAAAACCGGCGTTGTCGGCTCCATAACTGATATAAGCTGCGCGGGCGGCAGCACGGTTTACGTTATCGACACGGACACCGGCGACGATGAAGAAGGCGGATTCGGCGGTATGTATTCTGTTTTCTACTGCACCGAAGAAGAACTTGAAAAGGTGTGAGAACTAATAAAGAAGCGGTCGCATGTTCTGCGGCCGCTTTTTTGCAGTAATACTTATACTCTGGTGAATATTTCAGCTTCCTTTCTGAGCTGATCTGCGATGTTCTTATTGTCGTCCATTCGGCTGGAGATACGGTTCATATCCGCAACCAGCACCTGAGTGCTTTCAGCGGTGCCGGTAACTCCGTTCACGCCTTCCTTTATTGCGGTTGAGATACTGTCGATGGACTGCGCAATGCTCGTCATGTTTTTGCGAAGCTCTTCAGTTTTCGCAGTGAAATCCTTCATGGTGTTTTCGATGTGTTCCGCGTGTTCGCGATACTGAACGCCGGACTGCACGAAGTTCTCAAACTCAGGAAGGATCTGCTGCTGCATGTAGTCGAGAACTTCGGTCGCGTGACCTGACAGGCTGTGTACCGCAGCCTTGACCGTGCCGTTGATGTGCTGGATATTATCCGCGGATTCCTTTGAGGATTCGGCAAGCTGGCGTATTTCGTCAGCGACTACTGCGAATCCCTTTCCGGCTTCACCCGCGCGCGCCGCCTCAATGGAAGCGTTTATCGCAAGTAGGTTGGTGTTGCGCGAGATCTGCTGTATCTGCTTTGTGAGGCTGTCTACCTGGTTTACGCTTTCGCTGGAAGCGATGTCGTCGCGGAGTTCATCCACCATTGTAGTTACCTTCTCGCGGGTAGTGAGCATATTGTTGCGCGCGGAATTCTCAATGCCCTCCGCATGCGCCTTCATTTCAATGCTGAACTGCGCTATTTCCTCGGTGCGTGCCGCAATGTCCGTCACTTCGGACTCGACATCTGTGGTATTCTGGTTTATCGCTGCTGCGTTCTCGGACATTTCCGCCATGGTTGCGGAAATCTCCTCGGTAAGCGCCGACATTGAAGCCGCGCTGTCCGTGGAGGTCTGCACGCTGCCGAGGACCTCGGAAACGACCTTCTCCATGAGCTGCGTATTTCCGGAGATGACCTTGAATATGCTCTGGAGCTTGTCCATAAACACGTTGAAGCCGTCGCGCACCGCCGCAAGCTCTCCGCTGCAGCGTACCTTAATACGGCGTGTGAGGTCGCCCTCGCCACGGTCGATGTCAGAAATAATTCCGCGTATCTCGTTCTTGACGGCCACCAACGGGCGTATCACGAACAGAACTACGACAGTCACGGCTGCGATAAACGCCGCTGCGCTCACCAGAATCAGCACCATAGTGAGCCGCACGGAATCCTGCGAAACATTGTTCAGATCGCTGCGCGCATTGTCGGCGCCGGCAGTCGCAGAGGCGATGAGCTTTGCTGCGACTGCTTCAACGTTGTCCGCACTGTCGGAAAGTTCGCCGTTTGCAAGCGCGTATGCCTTTTCGTTTTCTCCTGCGCCGCTGAACGCCAGCAGATCCGCGAGGTGATAGTTGAACTGATCGATTCCGTCCTTGAGAGCCTGGAAATTATCTTTGTCATCAGCGGAAACAAATTGTTCGTATTCATCGAGGGAAGCCGCAAGTCCGGACTGAGTATCGCGAAGCCCGATATCAAGCATGGAATCGAGATCGGTTGCAACGATGTGCGACAGCGCCTGAGTGTGCAGCGACTGGGTGTCCTGACGTATCTCGCCGAGCGCTTCTATGCTCAGCATGCTGTTGTCCGCGATTTCGGAAGCGCTGTTGTTTACGCTTTTGATGTTCTTGTTAGAAACGATGTTCGACATTACCGACACTAATCCCAGAATCAGTACCGGAATAAGTATCAGGAGTATCATAGTTCCATGTTTTCTCATCACGGCACCCCCTTAATCAATTACCGAGGCGGTTATCTCTTTTACGAGATTATCTGCCATTTTCTGCGCACTCAGGTGTGATGGATTTCCGGCAAGTATGTTGTCTGCAAACTCCACGCAGGGGGTCCAGAACTTGTTGCCGACGCGCTGGAGCTTTCCGTACTCCGACTGAGCAATTACCGCCTGGATCGCTGCAACTTTTGAAACTGCGTCGGAAGCGGCGGCGTTCTTATTTGCAGGACCTATGTTGCGCTTTTCAAAGGAAAGCGTCTGGTTCTGCTCGTTTGTGAACCAGTCCGCGAGTTTGTGCGCCCATTCGAGGTGCTCGCTGTAGTAATTGACGCCCATCATTTTGAAGCCGGTGAACGACGCCATCTGCACCTGCTTTCCCGCGACCTGATAGGTGGGGAGCTTACATGCGCCGTAGTCGGAGCCGAACGCCTTTTCGACGTCGGTGCTGTTCCACACTCCGCTTATTGCGGCAATGACCTTTCCGGAAGCCAGCGCTGCGGGGAGGTCTCCGTCGGCGCGGTTCACGAAAGCCGGGCTGGAGGTCAGCTCCATCATCCTATTCACTACATCGGCGCCCTTGATGGAATTATCCGTGGAGTTCCAGGTGCAGTAGTTGGTAACGCCGTCGTCGTTCAGCCCGAGTTCAAGCCCGGTGTTGCCGAAGAAAGAATACATGTACCAGCCGGAGTTGAACTCCATGCTGAATTCCTTGTTCTTTTCCTCGCAGACTTCCAGAATGCGTTCCAGTGAAGAAACGTCGCTTTCGTTCAGAAACTTCTTATTATAATAAAGAAAATATCCGTTGTCTGCGGTCATGGGGTATGCGTACATAACGCCGTTTATGCTCGCCGCAGCTACCGACTCGGCAGTGTTGGCGGCGCTGACTTCTTCCTGGTTCGGAATAGCAGACAGAACTCCGGCGGCGGCCATCGCGGACAGCTGATCGTCCGGCAGGGGGAACACGTCGGCTCCGTTATGCACGTCGCCAAGGATAACGTCCTTCGTCTTGCTGTCAAGGTTCTGCTCAATGGTGATGTTGAATTCAGCCTCGCCGCGGTGAGCTTCCTTGAAGCTTTCGATCATTTCGTTCATCGTGTCGAAAGCGGCTTCTTCAGCCCAGACCTTCAGTGTTACCTGCTCGATTCCGTTGTCGTTCTGGGCTTCTGACGATGAGCCGGCGGTCTGCACGGGGGAATTCCCGGAGCAGGAACAGAGGCTCAGCAGTGAAGCGCATATCAGACATGTGAGTAAAGTTTTTTTCATGATTACTGCCCTCTTTCGTAAAATAATTGTTCACATTATTTCAATGCAACCAATATTATATTATACTTGTTTCACATGGCTTTGTCAATATGTTTGAGGCGAATTATGCTTTTAACGGCTATATGTTTTGCTGATAGATATTATATTTCACGATAAAAAACGATTACAGATTATAATAAATTCTATAAATTGTTAATTTTTTATCAACAATAGTAAATAAACAATATGTGGATATTGATATATCAGTACTACCAAAAATACATGATTTGCATAAACCTCATTGATATGTTTTGTATATCTAACATATTTCAAGCAAAAGAACACAATATGTTGTACTTTAAAGAACAAAAGTCACAGCTTGTATTAAAAAAGTTCTAGTATTTTTTTTTAAAAATCAGAAATTACTATTGACTTTAAAGAATGTATGTGTTATAATATTGACAGGTTGGACAGACCAACATGAGGACAAGCCCTGCGATGGCAGAAAGTGCGGCGTCAGAACGAAACTAGCAGTAGTTTCAGAAGCGTCGTAAACAGCCTCACGGCTGCCCGCAAATAATATGGAGGTATTTTAGAGAATGGCAATGTTAGAACAGTGGAAAGGTTTTAAAGGCAAGATCTGGCAGGAAGAAATAAACACACGTGACTTCATCCAGAACAACTACACACCTTACGACGGCGACGAGTCCTTCCTCGCAGGCCCGGCTGACTCCACCAACAAGCTGTGGGGCAAGGTTCAGCAGCTCCAGAAGGAAGAGCGCGCAAAGGGCGGCGTTCTGGATATGGATACCCATATCGTTTCCGGCATCACATCACATGAGCCCGGCTACATCGATCCTGAGATGAAGGATCTTGAGAAGATCGTTGGTCTTCAGACTGATAAGCCCCTCAAGAGAGCATTCATGCCCTACGGCGGCATCAAGATGGCTGAAGAGGCTTGCACAACTTACGGTTACACACCGGATCCTGAGCTGCACAAGATCTTCACAGAATATCACAAGACTCACAACCAGGGCGTATTCGACGCTTACACTCCCGAGATGCGCGCTGTAAGAAAGAACAAGATCATCACCGGTCTTCCTGATACATACGGCCGCGGCCGTATCGTAGGCGACTACAGACGTATCGCCCTCTACGGTATCGACAGACTTGTAGAAGCAAAGCAGTACGACCTTGCTAACTGCGGCAACGGTAAGATGAGAGATTCCGTTATCCGTCAGCGTGAGGAGCTGGCTGACCAGATCCGCGCACTCAAGCAGATGAAGGTTATGGCTGCTTCCTACGGCTGCGATATCTCCAAGCCTGCTGCAAACGCACGCGAGGCTGTTCAGTGGACATACTTCGGCTATCTGGCTGCTATCAAGACCCAGAACGGCGCTGCAATGTCCATCGGCCGTATCTCTACATTCCTCGATATCTATATCAAGCGTGACATCGACAACGGCACTCTGACTGAGGCTGAGGCTCAGGAGCTCATCGACCACCTCGTACTCAAGCTCAGAATGGTTAAGTTCGCTCGTATTCCTTCCTACAACGAGCTGTTCTCCGGCGACCCGGTATGGGCTACACTGTCCATCGGCGGTAAGGGTCAGGATGGCCGTTCTATGGTTACCAAGAACGACTTCCGTTTCCTGCACACCCTCGAGAACATGGGCCCGTCCCCGGAGCCGAACATGACAATTCTGTACTGCGACAAGCTGCCTGATAACTTCAAGCGCTATGCAGCAGCTATCTCCGTTCGTACCTCCTCTGTTCAGTACGAGAACGATGACGTTATGCGTCCTGTTTGGGGCGACGATTACTCCATCTGCTGCTGCGTATCCGCAACACAGACCGGTAAGGAAATGCAGTTCTTCGGCGCTCGTGCAAACCTCGCTAAGTGCCTGATGTACGCTATCAACGGCGGTATCGACGCTAAGACCAAGGCTCAGGTAGGTCCTGCTTACAGACCGATCACATCTGAGTACCTCGATTATGATGAAGTTATGCAGAAGTACGACGCTATGATGACATGGCTCGCTTCCATCTATGTACACACTCTGAACCTTATCCACTACATGCACGATAAGTACAACTACGAGGCTGCCGAGATGGCTCTTATCGATACCAACGTAAGACGTACATTCGCAACTGGTATCGCAGGCTTCTCTCACGTTGTAGATTCCCTGTCCGCTATCAAGTATGCAAAGGTTAAGTGCATTCGTGACGAAGACGGTATCGTTACTGACTTCGAGATCGAGGGTGATTTCCCCCGCTACGGCAACGACGACGACCGTGCTGATGATATCGCCGTATGGCTGCTCGGCACCTTCCTCAAGAAGCTGAAGCAGTGCCACACCTATCGTGATTCCGAGGCTACAACTTCTATCCTCACCATCACTTCCAACGTTGTATACGGTAAGGCTACCTCCGCTCTGCCTGACGGCCGTAAGGCTGGCGAGCCGCTCTCTCCTGGTGCAAACCCCTGCTACGGTGCAGAGAAGAACGGTCTGCTTGCTTCCCTCAACTCTGTTGCTAAGCTTCCTTACGAGTGGGCACTCGATGGTATTTCCAACACCCAGACCATCAACCCCGACGCACTCGGTCACAACGAGGTAGAGCGCGTAACCAACCTGGTTAACGTACTTGACGGTTACTTTGATAAGGGTGCACACCACCTCAACGTAAACGTATTCGGTAAGGAGAAGCTCATCGACGCTATGGAGCACCCCGAGAAGGAAGAGTACGCAAACTTCACAATCCGTGTATCCGGTTATGCAGTTAAGTTCATCGACCTTACCAGAGAGCAGCAGCTCGACGTTATCGCAAGAACCTGCCACGATCATATGTAATTAATTCATAAGGCAATATAAAAGGACAGCGCTGCGCAATGCGGCGCTGTTCTACTATACTGACAAGGAGAAACCAATGAGTGAAATCAAAGGAAGGATACATTCCACCGAGAGCTTCGGCGCGGCTGACGGTCCCGGAGTACGGTTCATCGTGTTCGTGCAGGGCTGCCGAATGCGCTGCCGCTACTGCCACAATCCCGACACCTGGAGCATGGAAGGCGACGACACCACAGTTGAAATGTCGCCGGAGGAAATACTCAGCAAGGCGCTTCGCTACAAGAGTTACTGGAAGAACGGCGGTGGAATCACCGTCAGCGGCGGCGAGCCTCTCCTGCAGATCGACTTTCTGCTTGAGTTATTTAAGCAGGCGAAGGCCGAAGGAGTTAGCACATGCATTGACACTGCGGGAAACCCGTTCACCCGGGAAGAACCGTTCTTTTCAAAGTTCCAGGAGCTGATGAAGTACACAGACCTGCTGCTTCTTGACCTCAAGGAGATCAATCCGGAGCGTCATAAGAACATCACAGGCTTCGACAACGCGAATATTCTTGACATGGCACAGTACCTCAGTGAAATAGGAAAGCCAGTTTGGATCCGCCATGTACTTGTGCCTGACCTGTCCGATTTCGATGAGGATCTCGACAAGCTGAACGAGTTCATTAAGACCCTGAAAAATGTTGAGAAGGTGGAGGTTCTGCCTTACCACACCCTTGGCAAATTCAAGTGGGAGAACCTCGGGATAAAGTACACGCTTGAGGATACTAACCCGCCGTCTGCGGAGCGTATCGACAACGCAAACAAGAGACTCTGCGCAGGAAAGTACGCCTGTAAGGGCTGATTAAACTCTATATAAACGCGAACCCCCGGCAGCCTTTCGGGGGTAAGTTATTCAGGCGGTGCGTTCATAGCTGATTTATCAGCCGATCGCAATGTACTTGTTCTGCTTCTCAGGGAGTGACTCTTTCTTGGGCACAGTAAGTTTCAGTGTGCCATTTTCGAACTTCGCACTGATGTCCTGCTCAGTTACTGCGTCGCCTACATAGAAGCTTCTTGAGTAGCTGCCGGAATAACGTTCGCGGCAGATGTACTTGCCGTTGTCGTCCTTCTCGTCCTTTGACGTGTTGTTTTCGGCGCTTACGGTGAGGTAGCCGTCGTTAAGCTCGGCTTTGATGTCCTCCTTCTTGACGCCCGGCAGGTCGATCATCAGATCGTAGCAGTTGTCGTGTTCCTTGATATCGGTTTTCATCATGCCTTCGCTCTTGGTGAAGAACGGGGTATTGAAAAGATCGTCAAAAACATTGGTTCTCATGGTGGGCATTAACATAGGTCATTTCTCCTTTCGCAGGTTCTTGGGTCTGCGCTTGAATTTTATATTATGAACCCTGAGCGGTCCTCCGGAAGTATCCCTAGGCGGTGTGTACCTCCTTTGTTCCTATCTCTCTTTCGTTCTGGTTATAGTATAGCACAACTTTTTAGCACTGTCAAGGGTAGAGTGCTAATTTTCCTTAAAATGTCACATATTTCACGAAGTTATCATATTTTGGCGTGGCGGATTCATAGTATGCGCCGACGAAATAGCTTGGTTATGCGATTTGTTGATTATTAAACCGATTTATGTAAAACGGTGGAAAACTATTACTAAAACAGGAATACTTCTATTGACAATTTGGTTCGTTTGTGTTATACTGTAACAAACGTTGCATATGTTATATATTGAAAGAGGAAGAACATGCCGCCCAAAGCAAAGTATACCCGCGAAGAAATAATAGAGACTGCGCTGAATATAGTCGCAGAAAAGGGAAAGTCCGCGCTCAATGCCAGGGATCTTGGCGCAGCGCTCGGGACTTCCACCCGCCCGGTGTTCACTGCATTCAAGAACATGAGCGAGCTTATTGAAGAGGTCAAGAAGGCGGCGATGAAGCGCTTTGAGAGCTATTCCAGGAACGAGCCGGGAGTGCCTGCGTTCAAGAGCGTTGGTATGCAGATGATCTCGTTTGCAACGAATGAGCCGAAGCTGTTTCAGGTGCTGTATATGAGTGAAAGAACTCAGACCGGAGATTTCGACGATCTGTTCAGCGAGCTCGGCGATACCGCGGGATACTGCATTGAATGCATAATGCGCGACTATTCCCTGAACCAGGAGGAAGCGAACTTCCTGTTCAGAAGCCTGTGGATATATACGTTTGGAATTGGCGTGCTGATAGCGTCAAAGGTGTGCAGGTACGAGGAAGAAGTTGTTTCGGACATGCTTACAAGGCAGTTTATGTCTGTAATGGGGCTTGTAAAATCCGGACGCGCGCTTTCTCCGCTTTCGGAGGTACTTCCTGCTCCTCCAGCTCCGCCAAAGAAATGATATAAACAACGAACTGCCGGAAACATTCCGGCAGTTTTTGAAATAAGGGAACCTCTAAAAACCGGTTTGAAAAGGGAAAATGGGTAGAGTGCGCCGAATGCGATGAAAGCCGACGAAGTAAGGCTGTATGCCTTACGAGGAGGTTTGAAGAAGCAGTCGGTGTGCTATACACATTTTCACTCAAACAAGGTTTTTAGAGGTGACCATAAGGCTTTGCGCCTGAAAAAGGAGGAATTTCAATGAACCTGAAACGAGCAATATCCGCTGTATGCGCAGCGGCCGTCCTTGTTTCAACATCGCTTTCAGACCTGCCGGCGCAGTTCTCCGCGTATTCCCACGCATATGCGGCGCTGACGGAGTTCCGGTATGAGTTCAGTCAGTCGCCTGTAGCGATGGCGGTGCAGAGCGCCGACGACGGCTCGCTCAAGTGCGAGGTAGTGACCCGCTTCCCGGCAGACGGCGTTACCAGCGGAGTGACCACTGTCGCGGAACTGCGCAGGCTGTATTCCGGGCTGACGGTGAACGGATTCGAATTCAGTAATTCGAGCCTGGAAGGGCTGACTGCGGAAGATATCCACACCTCGATATCAGTGCTCAGCGGTACGGATTCCAACTCGTATGACGGCTGGTACGCCGTAACGGACAAGGATACCCTCGATTTCGCAGACATGCCCGCAGACAACGACAGTAAGGTCGTACAGAGCCTGTCGTTCCACATCTACATAGACGGCGGCGCTGTGTCCCGCCTGGGAATGAAGCTCGGGGACAGGATATACCTGAACTCCGACGGCAGCGGCTTGTCCTATTACACCCACACCGAGCCGGGCGGTCCTATCACGATGACCGTCACCGAGGCGACATGGGATAACAGCAGCGGAATGTCCTGCGCCTACAACAGCGATTTCGAGATTCCCGGCGTGACCAAGGGAGTTACCACGTTCGGCGAGCTGAAAGCGCTCTACGATGGAATAAAGGTGGAGGGCTACGAATTCAAGGGCTCCACAGTAGAGGGAATGACGGAAACCGACCTTGTTCCCACCATCGGACTCATTACCGGCTCAGACTGGAACTGGAAAGCGGTATACAACACGACGGAGATGAACTTCAGCAGCGACCTTGCGGACGTTGCGGACGACGATATCGTGCAGTCCATCGCGTTCCAGCTTTCCGTGCAGGACGACTCGTTCGCAAAGCTGGGGCTTAAAATCGGCGACAGCTTTGTCGTGAATCCGGACGGCAGGGAGCTTGACTACTACGAATACACCATGCGCGGCGGTCCTCTCCGCGCTGAAGTGGAGGAGATCCAGAACGAGGAAGGCACCAGTCTGGTCTGCACCTTCACGACCTACTTATCGCTCCCCGGAGTTACGATAGGTGAAACTACGGCGGGTCAGCTCAAGAATCTCTACCGCGGCGTCAGGGTCGGCGGATTCGAACTAAGGGAATCCACCGTGGAGGGTCTGACCGCAGACGACCTCGTCCCAACTGTCGCGATCATGACAGGCGACAACTGGGTATGGAACGCCTCTTACTGCTCGAATGAAATGACGTTCAGCGACGCGCTGAAGAACGTCCACGACAGCGATGTCGTCAAGGAGCTGAGTTTCCGGATGACTATAAGTGGCGACTCTGTAGAAAGGCTCGGACTCAAGGCAGGCGACGTCGTCGTCATAAACCAGAACGATATCAGAATATTCCTCGTTGACGATATGATCCTTTGGGACGCCGTTGTCGGTGCAGACCACTACGAGATATTCTGCGGCGACAGCCTGCTTGATAACTGTATTGCCAACAATTCCATGGGATTCAAGCTGGCGATGTCGCTGAACGGATATAAGCCGGGCAGATACCAGCTCGACGTCTACGCAGTATACGCCGACGAAACCAGAAAGCTGCTCGGCAGCGTGGATTACGATTACGGCGTCACTGTCAGCGATAAGAACATGTTCGCCTACTCCGAGAATGACGACGGAACAGTCACCATCACCGGCGGTAATATCGTAACCCCCAAGCTGGAGATACCGGCGGAGCTGGAGGGCAAAAAGGTTAGCGCCATCGGAATGAACGCGTTCACCGGAAACAACGTTATAACCGACCTCGTTATCCCCGAGGGAGTGACCACGCTGAACTGGTACAGCTTCAACACCTGCGAAAATCTGGAAACCGTCACCCTGCCGGATTCCCTGGAGTTCATCGACAGCTGGGCGTTTGAGCGCTGCTCCAAGCTTAAGACTATCAACGTCCCTGCGAACGTGACCCGGATAAATGGCGGCGCGTTCGCACAGAACAGCTCTATGACGTCCATAACCTGCGACCCGGCGAACAAGAATTACGTATCCGTGAACGGCGTGCTGTTCACTAAGGATATGAAGGAGCTCGTGGCGTACCCCGGCGGTATCCAGGGCGAATACACCGTCCCCGCTACCGTGAACCACATCGGCGACGCGGCGTTCTACGGCGCGCTGGGGCTGGATTCCGTAACGATACTCGGCAACCTTGACTTCATCGGCTTCGAGGCGTTCGCAGAGTGCAGCAAGCTGACCGACGTTGCTATCCGCGACGGCGTGAACTACGTCGGCTACTGGGCGTTCCGCGGCTGCGACGGCATAAAGACGCTGACTGTTCCGCAGTCCGTGACGAACATCGGCAATCAGGCGTTCGGCTTCGCTTACGCCGACCAGAAGATGAGCGGCTTCAGCCTGCGCGGCTACAAGGATTCCGCAGTGAACTTCTACGCTATAAGGCACGATATCCCGTTCATCTGCATAGGCGAGGCGAGCGAGGACAACAAGCCCTTCGACAAGGACAACGCCAAGGAGAGCGAGGTAGAAACCAACCCTGATACTCCCGAGGACGAAAAGATAACCACGATAATCGCGACCCCCGCATTCAACATGAAGGACAAGAGCGAAGCGGGCGTAGGTCTTGACCTCAGCAAGGTAAAGGTAAAGGCGAAGGAGATATACGACGAGGAGGGCATAAAGCGCGCGGAGGAAGCCCTCGGTACTGAAATTTCCGCTAACAAGAAGTACAGCCTGCTCGACCTCACGCTGATAAACGGCGACAAGGACTACTCCAACGGCTACGACGGGCTTGTCGAGGTAGTTATCCCGATACCGAAGGGGCACCGCGGCAAGACGTTCTACTGCTACCGCCTGCTTGACGACGGCACAAAGGAGCTTATCCCGGGCAAGCAGAGGGAGGACAGCTACGTTGTATACCTCGAGCATTTCAGCGTATACGCGTTCGTAGCCGACGAGGAGCACACCTGCGTATTCAGCGAGACCTGGGCTAACGATAAATCCGGTCACTGGCACGAGTGCGCCTGCGGAAAGACCACTGAGCCTGAATCACATATCGCCGGCGACTGGATAACCGATGTCGAGGCAGCGGCTGCCGAGGACGGCCACCGCTACAAGGAGTGCACCATCTGCGGCTACATAATGGAAGAGGAAACTTTCAAGGCTGAAAAGACCGCGGCTCCGGTCATCTCTCCGAACGGCGGAACGTTCACAGGCTCGCAGACCGTTACCATCACCTGCGCAGCTCCGGACGCGGCGATCTACTACACCACGGACGGCTCCACACCTACAGCGGATTCCACCAAGTACTCCGGCAGCTTCACGCTGACCGCTTCCGCGGCAGTAAAGGCGTTCGCGGTAAGCGCTGACGCGACTGCAAGCGACATCGTAACTGCTGTGTTCACCAAGAAGTCCGGCGGTTCTTCGGGAGGTTCTTCCGGCGGTTCGTCAAGACCGTCCTCCGCTAAGACGGAGGAAACCAAGCCTGCTTTCAACGGCAAGGAAACAAGCTGGACAGACATCGCAGGCTCAATAGCCAGGCTTGCAGAGGGCGGTGCCGTGACCATCAGCCTGAACGGAAACTACACAGTTCCCGCAGAGGTGATGAAGCAGATAGCCGATAAGAAAATCAAAGCGACCTTCGTCGTCGACAGCGTAAAGAGCTGGGTAATAGACGGTTCGCAGATAAAGAACGCGGCTTCGACAGACCTCACGCTTATCCCGACCCAGAAGCTCAAGACCGGCGGACTTGCCGGAACAGAGGGCGTTCAGTTCACGGTAAGCAGCGCGGATATCCCCGCAGGCATTGCAGTATGCTTCAAGGCTGATTTTGCGGGCAGGTTCGCGAACCTGTACAAGTCGGTGGACGGAAAGCTGGTATTCATGGGCTGTGCAAAGCTCGACAGCACCGGAAAGTCGACAGTCCCCGGCATTGACGGCAAGGGCGGCTACGCCGTAATGCTGAGCGAACTCAGCGCGCTTCCCGGCGACATGAACAACGACGGTATCCTGAACGCGCTCGACGCCTCCGAGATACTGAAGTACGCAGTCGGAATTTCCGCAGGCGCAAACCTCGCGGCGGCCGACATCAACGGCGACGGAACGGTCAACGCTTCCGACGCGGCGGCTGTCCTCAGAAGGGCAGTCGGATAATAAACGCTTCCTGGATTTTTTGATATGCGGAAACCGCCCCGGGCTTTTGGCTCGGGGCGGTTTGCTTGTGAATCTGTAATCTGTTCAACGGTTGCTTCCGAATGCACAGCCTGATATCATGCTGTTCATATCAGATAAAAGCCGCTCCCATTGCCTGAACTGGCTCCGGGAGCGGATTCATTTATATCCGGTTTTGTGAACTGGTTTTGTGGATACCGTTGGAAATCGGCATTGCTGCGCGGGTGTGGTTCGCCGGAACTGCGCAGCATTCCTCCGTCACGCCATGATATCCAGAACAGACTGGCTGTTCTCCTTCTGCTTTGACATGATGTACCCCTGCGCCTGCATTATGAGCTTCTGCTTGGCGTCGGCTTTTACCTCCTCCGCAATATCCGCGTCGCGAATGCCGGATTCCGCGCTCTCAAGGTTCTCCACCGTGGCAGCGTTGACGCTGTACGCGTGCTCGGAACGGTTGCGCTGCGCGCCGGAGACCGCACGCCACTTAGACAGGTAGTCGTTGGCGTAATCAAGGCGGCTTATCGCTTTCAGCGCGCGGTCGACCGTAGTCACGCCGGTGGTGTTGATACGCATGAGGTGTTCGTCCGCGCGCGTCTTGTCGTACCAGATGTAGCTGTTCGTGCGCCTGCCGTAATGTATGCCTATCTCGTTGTCGTCGTCGCGCTTGTCCGCGCCGTAGAACAGCTCGTCAGAAGCGCTCCCGGCGAACTTGTCTATGTCGTACGCGCCGTTTTCCGTGGTGTAGAACATCAGATTTCCGTTGTTGTCCACCGCCCGGACAAGACAGGGTATCGCCTCCAGCTCCTTGTTCAGCGCCTCGGATACCGAACGGGAATCGTAAGTCCCCGCAGGTATCTTCACCGTCAGCGGAACGCCGTCCAGCTCGAACGTAAGCTCGTCGTTCTGCCCGGAGATTATCGTCACGCCGCCGGAAAGGTCGGATTTTCCGATTATCCTCGACGGCCTCGGCGACTGGGTGGCGTCATAGAAAAGCCTGTACGCCGAGTTTCCGCGCACGCCGTCTATTATCGCGTCCACCTGCTTCACCGTTCCGTTGTCCGGGACGATATAGCTGAGTATCAGCTTGTCGGAATTGTCGATACCCGTTGAATTTTCGCTTACTCCTATCGCGCTCAGACCTATCGTTGCGTGGAAATTCTCAGCGGGGAGCGGGTCGCCGTTGACATCGGTCATCTTACCCATCGCCTCGCGCCCGGCGGTCTGTATCGCGGCGGCTATCTCGTCGGGATAGTACGACCCTTCCGGGATATTGAACCCGACTTCGTAGGTATGCCCCTGATAGGTGAAATCGAATTTCAGCTCGTCGTTAAGCCCGGCATATATCAGCACGTTCTTCCCGCTCTTTATCTCGTCCGCCGTTTCCGGCTGGATCGTATTCCTGCCGATGATATAGGACATCGCAGAGCCTGCGGTCGTGCCCGCTTTTTCGGTATGGGGATTCAGCCGGGTATAGTTCACGTCCTGGAACACCCTGTTGAACAGCCTGCCGGAGAAATTCCCCATTCTCTGGTCGCCGCCGACCACTTTCGCGGTTATCGACAGCTTCCCTGATGAAACCCCGACCTCAAGCTGACCTGCGCCTATCTGCCCGTCAATGCTGGCTTGTATGGCGGCGGCGAGAGTGTCGGCGGTGTAGCTTCCCTCTGGGACGGACACGGTGAGGGTCTGGCTGAGTCCGTTGTTGGCGTAGTCGAACGTCATCTCGCTGAAATAGTCCTTTATCTCGATATTGCCGACTGTCGCTCTGCCGATTATATACGCCGGGGTATATTTCCTGTCGGTTGGCCTGGGGGAATTGCAGGTCTCCGCGCGCTTGAAAATCGGCGAGGTATTGTCAGCGTTCAGCGAAACGGAAGCCCCCGCGCCGACATTCGAGGTGGTGAGCTTCAGCTCTGAACCGCTGGCGTCCACCGTCACGCCGGAGCCGTTTAAACCGTCCCTTATCTGGCCGGCAAGTCTGTTCTGCCCGTCGCTGCCGCTGTAAGAGCCGTGCGTGAGCTTGAACTTATAGTCCGTTCCGTTGACGTTTATGGACACGGTATCGTTAAGGTCGTTTATCTCAACGCCGTCGCCGCCGAAAAGCGTGGAGAACTTGCTGTTCCTGATATAAGCCGGGAATTTCAGCTTGTTCTCGCCCGGAAAGGCTGTTCCGCCTGCGGCTGTGTTGGTCTTCTTGTATTTCTCAATGTTTGACGTAGTGGTAAGATTGCTGAAGCTGCAGCCCTTTCCGCGCTGAACGGACGTAAACGTCAGCCCGCCGCTGCCATAGTCCGCGGTTATCTTCCCTTTGAGCGAAGCGTCCATGTCTATCGCGGAGTTTATGGCGCTGGCGAGGTCCGCCCCGCTGGTGTACGTTCCATCGGGGATCATGATCGTGAGTCTGTTGGTGATGATTCCGGATACCGTGCTGTTTTTGGGGTAGGTGTAGTCTATCGTGATGTAGTTATTGCTGCTGCCGGAGCTGTCGATGGTGAGCGGCAGGTGGCTGTCCACCGAGGAAAGCGTTATCTTCGCCGGGGTCTCCGCGTTACCTGTCGCCGGATTATAATAGGGCGAATTTATAACGTCGTGGGTTATTTTCTGCTTGTTCAGCGGGCAGGTGCTGGAGGCTGAGAAGCTGCTTCCGCCTGCGTCCTTCGGCGCGCCGGTGAAAACAAGCGAGTCCCCGCTGACCTTCACCCCGGCTGTTGAACCGCCGTTTGCCGCCGCCATCTTCGCGTTTATCTCAGCGGCGAGGTCGGAAAGGCTGCCGTAAGCGCGGTTTTCCAGCCTGAGGTCATAGCTTTTGCCGCCGAGGGTGAACGCCAGCCGGTCGCTGGTGCTGTCCACGGTGAGCGGGATATGCGAGGAAGCCTTGCTGAGTGTGAGCGTAGACGGAACGTATACAGTATCGCCGTCAATGACCGCGCCGGATCTCCCGGCAAGGCTGCTTTTCTTCGCGTACTGCATCATATTGCCGGAGAAATTGCTGAACTCAACATCTTCGCCCTTAGCCTCAGATTTCAGCTTCAGGCTGCTGCCGTCCGCCGAAGCGGAGACAACATCTTTCAGCTCCCTGTTTATTTTCCCGACAGCCTGTTCCGCCGTGGAACCCTTTGGTATCGTGACGGAGTAGGAGTTTTTCCTGCCGTCCTTGTCGGTAAGGTCGAAGCTGAGCGTGGTGTCCCGCAGCGAAGTTCCCGCTTCGGTGAACTGTGTGAGAACGTTGTTCAGCGTGCTGTAGGCGGGGGTGTGATGAGTGTGTTCGCTTCCGAGTTCGCTTTCATGGCCGGGATCCCTGTAGGTAGTGCCTGGGGTGCTGCTGGGGGAAGCGTTTCCGTATGAAAGCAGCTTGTCCGACTGCTGCTGCGTGGAAGAAACGTACCCGTCCTTATACTCCACCGCCGGAATGGATTCGCCCGCCGTGCGGCTTACCGTGCTCTTTCCAGATGGGTCGGTGTTGGTGTAGGATACCAGGGTCTGCTCCTGGTCGGAGGGTCGGGAGCCGTCTATGTTGTCGTAGTAATTCGTGCCGTCTACAAGATATCTGTTCGCGGGGCTTTTCGTTATATCCTTATAGGACTGTATGCCGGTTATCTCCCAGCCGTCAGAGCCGTTAGCGCTGACGGAAAGCGTGTCGCCGACAGTGAAATACAGCTTGTCCTTAAGCTGCGGATAATTCGCGGCGAGCAGGTCGTTGAGCTTCGTCTGGAGCTGCGAGCGGGAATAGGTCCCCGCGGGTATGTCGAAAGTCAGGTCGCCGCCGGCAATGGTTCCGGCCGGGTCGGTGGTTATCTTGAACGCGAGGGTGTTCATGTTTTGGGGTATGACTATGCCTGCGTCAAGCTTCTTGTAGCACTTCAGCGAAGCGGGAGTGTATTCCGAGCGCTCCTTTCCGGGTTTCAGCACAGACAGCGCCGCGTTGTCGAAGAGGTCGTACGCCATATAGCCGCTCGGTACGTCCGTCTTGTCCAGCTTCACACGGCACTCGCTGCCGTACTGGAGCGTGCTGAGTCTGAGCGCGCCGTTCACCGTTTTGACCTCTATAGGACAGCCGTACTCCGCGAGCTTCCCGCGTATGCGGTCGGCGATGGCGTCCGCGCTGGAGTAGGTGCGGAGATCCTCGCCCGGGTCGAGCAGGTCAATGCGCAGCTTCTCCTGATGGGGTTTTCCGTCGCTGTCGTACCAGCCTGCGTCAAGTACGAAATAGTCGTTCCTGCCGCGCTCTATCTCCTGCCCCGCCGGGATCTGCCGCGTTCCGGTCAGCACCGCTTCGCTGTTCACAAGGTCGCTGTATTTGCAGATATCGTATATGGGCGAGCTGATGTGGTCTATCATCAGGAAGTTGCCGGAAAGTCCGGTCATGGTCATATCGCTCTTTATTCCGATGACGTTTCTGCCGTTTACCGTCTCCGCGACCGCTTCCATCTTGCAGGGGAGCCCGGCGTTCTGAAATTTCTCGTTCATCTTCGCGACAAGCTCATCGCGGGTATACTTTCCCTGATCTATCTTTATGGAATATTTCGTGTCGTCGGTATTGCCCAGCCGGAACTCGATGACGTCATTCTTGCCCGGCTTTATCTCAAGCTCGCTGTCAGGGGCCTTGAAATTAGTAACGCCAAGCAGGTATCCGTTGGAATTGCCCGTGACCTTATCATAGAACAGCGACGCGCCGTTTCCGGCTATGTAGTTTATCTTCCCGCCCTCGCACTGCATGGTGAGCTGCTTGTCCTCGTTGACGCCGACTATGAGCGAAAGATCCTGCTCCCACAGTTCGTCGTCTATCTTGTCGGCGATCTCCTCGACCGTGTAGGTCCCCGCGGGGATATTGACCGTGCATTCATAGTCCGCGCCGTCCTTGCTGACGCCGATTATAAGCGGGGAGTTTGTGCCGTCTATAGTGACCCAGCCCTCGTGGGTAAGGCTTCCCGCGTCCTTTTCGTATTCCGGGAGGTGCTTTTCGAACAGGGGCATGCCGTTGAACTCCGCAGAATCCGTGATCTGATCCATCTCGTCGATGAGCTGCTGATATTCGAGGTCGATCGCCTCGCGGTCGAGGCGGCTCAGGGTGTCGTTTGAAGCCTCCACGGCAAGCTCCTTCATGCGGTGGAGCATATCGTGTAGCTCCTGCGCGCAGCCGTCCACGGTGTCGAGGTAGCTGATTCCATCGTTTATGTTGCGCTGACCCTGCCGCAGACCGCGGTCGATGGCGCGGAGCTTCTCGGAAATCGCAAGCCCTGCCGCGTCGTCGGCGGCGGAGTTCACGCGGTACCCGGAGCTGAGCCGCCTTGAAGCCTGCGCCAGCTTTGACTGCGCTTCGCTCATGCGGTTTGCAGTTATCATTCCATCGTTGTCTATGAATTTCACTTTACGTTCCCCCCGGCAGTTTCAAATATAATTACCATTTTAATTATATTACATTCTGTTCTGGTTGTCAAGCGGTGAATGCAGAAATCCATACAGCGCAGAGTTGTCACAGAACAACATGCCCCGTATATTCCGGCAGCTATAAAATATGAAACGCCGGTCTTACAGAACAGGCGTTTTTTCCCGACTATGACAGCCTGACCGAAAATGACACTGAATATTAAAAGCCTGAAAGCCAAAACGTGCGAATCAACATCCCCAGCCGGAAAAAGGATTGTATAATCTTACCGGTTCGAGGACGGCAGAGAATTGTTCTGCGGCGCGGGCAGGATCCTCAGGACGATCGCAGGGACAGCCCGACGGGCGACGAATGCGAGGTCATCTCACCTATGGAGTGTGGCTCTATTTGAAGAACGGCAGTCAGAAGGGCTGGTGGAGCAGCGGCCTGATATCCTTCGATGATATCGCTGTGCTTGTTACGGACGATATAAACACCGACCTCGACGATTTCGTCATTGAAGAGGCAGGACCACAGTATGTCCTAAGATGGTGGAACTCTCCAACGGCAAGGGTCGGGCGGTCAGAGAAACTATCCGCAGGCGGTTTGCCGACCGGCTGCAGCTCGTCGTAGTTCGTCAGCGTTAAAATGCAGAACTGCGGGGGCGCTTCGATCGTTATGTCGTTTGTTGAAACGAGGCGGTTCAGCACCGTGCGGGTCTGTTGGAGCGTTCGCTGATTGATTGCAGACAGTTCTTTTACAGTCGTGCAGCACTGCCCGCGCTTTATTTCGCAGTTCATGTACATGGCGTCATCCCACGCGGCGAGATACTTGGCAGTATAAGCGGAATAAAGGAAAGGCTGCATTCCGAAAAAGAAAGGAAGCAGCCTTTTTTGTGGTATAGGAAAAGCTGAAGATGCTGGTAAGAAAATAAACAGTATCCCCCGGGGCTAGCGCGCCGGGGATTCACTATAGAATAAAAAGCGGCATGTACGGATACACGCCGCTTTGTTCTGCTGGTTAGCTTTTAACTTCTTTCTGTTACAATATAATTGTCGGTAAATCCACAGCAACAGCCTTTTTATCTTGTGCATGTAAATTCAGGCACATGTGTGTCAAATGAAACAGAATCTATGACCCCGCCGGTCGTATTATCAACTACAACTATATTGAATCCACGCATGTTCTTGGAATACTCTTTCCCGGATACATTTATCGACGATTTATCGCCTGAATGCAAAGTCTGGCTGGTTACGGAAATATTCATGTCATTGAGCATGCCGTGGTATTCAGTATTGCCATAGCCATTGTCGCCGTTTCCAATATTCTGCGCGACAACGGTTTTGCCGTCTATCACGCCGACAAAGCTGTGGTATTCGTGCTCTAAAAGCGTATCGGCATTATCGAATCCGAGAGCTTTCAGCAGATCCGCCTGTTCCTGAGTAAGAGAATATCCCTGGATGTCCCTGACGGATAAAATTGCCGTATATCCGTTCAACTCCTTCAGCTTGAAGAGATATTCATCAAAATTTGTTGTTTTGGAAAGACGAACTTCTTTTGATTTTCTGCTGTATTTCTCAAACATCTCCTCATATACATGGTATTTATTATCACCTTGATGATTAGCAAATCCAAATTGCTGCTGTAACTTATCAGCGACATATTTAGACACCTTTTCGGCTCCACAGTTGTTAGTGTGCATGGGATCGATAAAATCCATTGAATAGTCTAATCCAATAGATTCAGCCTCAAGGTTTAAATCCCACATCTCATATCCACGGTTCGTTATAATGCGCTTGGCATAGTTGTACATAGCGAATTTATCTTCTGAAAGACAATTCGGGGTACAGGTAAAAATGACCTTTTTTCCCAGAGCGTCGCAAAAGTCCAAAAAATCAGACAAATAATGCTGTGTTTCCTCAGGAATAGGTATTTCGGGGGCGTCAAACCGAGCTTTTATTTCTTCGTAATTAAACGGCGAAACTCCATATTTCACAAAATAACCCAAGAAACTGTTTTTATCTTCAACAAAATCAGCTTCCGATAAATCATTCCATCTGTTATGGTATTTGTAAAATGAGAAATAGAACTCATTAAGGTCAACACCACTCTTATCGTAGTATCTCACCCAATCGGAGGTCATTGTTTGTATTGCTTTGACTTTATTATCAGACCAAGCCATATTATCTGTAACTCTTCTGATTGACTCCTCCCAAATGCAGTTATAGGCAAGCTGCCTGATATCCACAAGGTATAATTCGGGATCTTGAGTTTTTTCAATTTCTGTAATTAGAAATCTTGTGGCATTAAATGGAAGATTACCAAAAGCCATTGGATATAAAGCTATTCCATTTTCTTTATACATGACAGGGGCAATGGCGAATTCTTGGACAGAACTGCTTCCGATCCATACTGCGTCAAGGATATCTGACGGCAGACTATAGAACTGACTAAACTCAGCGCGAGAGTGCACATCGTCTTGATAATTCAACACCGTGTTTATTCTCAATGCAGAAACAGCAAAAAGCGCAAGAAAAATTACCAGACTAATTATTCTTTTTGCTATATTCACTTTTTATCCCTCCATTTATTTAGGTCACCTCTAAAAACCTTGTTTGAGTGAAAATGTGTATAGCACACCGACTGCTTCTTCAAACCTCCTCGTAAGGCATACAGCCTTACTTCGTCGGCTTTCATCGCATTCGGCGCACTCTACCCATTTTCCCTCTTCAAACCGGTTTTTAGAGGTTCCCTTTAGAAATTCAAATACATAAAAGCGGATGCGTCATATCCAGAACCATATATTCCAAAAATAAGTACTGCAAAAATTCCGGCAAGATAGCATATCCACTGGAAAATGATATTCTGCTGGGATATCCTTTCGCGGACATTTATACCGTTTTCGTTGGCGATGCTGACCGCAAGAAGAATCAGCATTGAAAGGATCAGCACATTCCAGTTTGCAGCGTCTAGACCGAGCGTCAATAGTGTTCCGTCTGTGAATACCCACGGGTTAAAGACTGTGAACATGCTCCTTATCATTTTAAATGCTGCCATCAGTCCGTTTCCTCTGAACAGGACGTAACCAACGAGCACGATCAGAAAGGTTCTAACTATCTGGAACAGTTTATAGCTAAAGCAGTCCGTCTTTATTCTCAGCAGCTTTGTGAGTTTTTCATAGACCGGCGCGAGGAGCGAGGATGCAATTATGATCATTCCGTAGTAGATACCCCATGCAGCATAGTGCCAGTCAGCGCCATGCCATATGCCGGTTATTAGCCACACCACAGCCAGTCCGGCTATAGTCGGAAGATTTGTCTTTACAAACTTGGGGAGCTTTTTGCTCTTGGCAACTTTCTGGAACAGTTTTGTCCTGATTATCGGGTAAAACAGGTAGTCCCTGAACCATGTTCCGAGGGTAATATGCCATCTGCGCCAGAATTCGGCAGTGGATTTTGAAAAATATGGCGTGCGGAAGTTTTCAGACAGCCTGATACCCAGGGCTTCACCTGCGCCAAGCGCGATATCCATGTATCCGGAGAAATCCGCATACAGCTGAACGGCATAGAGAAAAACCGCGACCCAAATAACAGCGCCGCTATATGGTTTCCAGTTGTCAAACACCGTGTTTACAAGCAGCGCGGCCCTGTCCGCTATCACCATCTTCTTGAAGAAGCCCCACAGCATTCTCACAAGTCCGGACTTAAGCCTGGCATAGTCAAACTTGCAGGGCTCAAAAAGCTGCGGCGCGAGGTCGTTGTATCTGCCGATGGGTCCTTGCATGATCTGGGGAAAGAATAAAATAAACAGCGCATATTTCATCGGATTTTTCTGCGGCTCATACATTCCGCGGTATACATCGATGAGATACCCCGTAGATTGGAAAGTGTAAAAGGAAATTCCAAGAGGAACGATAATATCAAGTGCGGTAAATGTACCTCCTGTAATGGCTGAAACGCTCTCCCCCACAAAATTGAAATACTTTGTGAAGGCGAGCATTCCCACATTGAGGATAATTCCTGTCGCGCAGAATATTTTCTTGTTTCTCGTGCAGCGCTTGTTGTAGGCTTTCTTTTCGTCCTTTGTAAGTTCGTTTTTCTGAAAATAGCTTGCCTTACGGGAATCCAAGTACCCGATCATTCTGGACGAAGCATATATAACGGCGACAGACGACAGAATATACGGCAAAAAATGCGGCGACGCCTTAGTGTAGAAATAAAAGCTGGCCGCTAACAGCCATATCCATCTTAAATTTGGAAAGATCAGATAATACCCTATCAGCACGATAAGAAAAAAAGCGATGAACTCAAACGATGTAAATATCATTACCTGTATAACACCTCAATACCAGCCAGATCATCAGGATTGTTATATCTGTTCCTCTATTGCGTCGATCATATCTCCTACGTTCTTCATGGAAACGACCGTTTTCATGTCGAAGGAAACGTCAAACTCATCTTCGACCGCCGATATAAGTGTAATGTGAATCAGGCTGTCCCATTCTTCGATATCATTTGCATTGGTCTGTTCAGTCACAACGATATCGTTATTGTCAAAGACATCGTGGAATACTTCGTTGAGTTTCTCTAAAATTTCAGTTCTGTTCATTGCTTGTTACCACCTTAATTACTTTATTTTTGTTTTCGTAGTTATCAATTTCAAGTTCCCATTCAGAATCGCCGTTTTCCTGTTCACTGATTTTCGTGAAACCAAGGGCGCCGTAAAATTCCCTGACCATGTTGTTTTTGGGAGTCTTGAAATAATAGCCTTTAAGTGTTCTTATGCCCTGTTTCTTTGCCTGTTCAACGAGGCTGTCGAGCATGGCTAGCTCCATGTCGCGCTTGAGCACTCGGCAGCTCATCAGCCAGAGTTCGATATGAAGGACTGTGCCTTCTTTTCGTCCCAGAACGACGGTGATCACACCGTTGTCGCCGTACTTATCCTCCAGCTTTCCATACAGACGAACGTATCTGTCGTCTGCCATGACCGCTTCCATTTCAGCCTGTGTAAACCGCTTTGTCGTGAGGTTGAACTGATTTGATTTGTTGGTAAGCTGTGCGATACGCTGGATATACACATCATCAAAATCCTTGATAACTGCCGTCATGTTCAGCGAAAGCAGGTAATCCGTATAATTCGTGAATGTGCTTTCCAGCTTAGCGCGTTCAACATTCGCCTTATACATTTCATTTCGCTTTATATCATCTTCAGAAAGGTTAGTTACCTCGAAATACCCATTCCTGTCGATATTTGTGATATATTGTTCCACCTTACCGATTTCCGGTACAGCAGTGCCGGGAACATTTTCACGAACAATGCCTCTCTCTGCGGGATTATCGTCAACAAAGACAAGGCTGTCAGGGAGAATATTTAGCTCCCTGGCGATCTGCATTACATTTTCATCTTTATTGAGCCAGTTCGCCTTAATGATTATGAAGTCGTCGGGCTTCAATGTCGCGGCAGGGTGGTTCAGACCGGCGATAGCATTCTCGTGGTCGTTCTTTGAGCATACGTTGAGCATTACGCCAAGCTGTTTGTGGTCAAGAAGGTACTTCTGGAACTCGCTGAACACCTGCCCAATCGATGTTTCATGACCTATTTCGATGCCCTCGACGCCGTCATCACCGACAACACCGCCCCAGAGCGTATTGTCAAGGTCGAGAACGAACGCCTTTTTGTTCTTGCCCAGCAGCGACTTTATGATATTCGCAAGATTGAGCGAAAACTGCGGAATGGCATTCAGATCCAGAATGTATTTATACATGTGCCACACAAAAGGATCTGCCCATTTTGACAGTCCGTAGTCGGCAGACAGGTAGTTTATATCGTTTATGAAGAAATTCTTGTTTTTCTGTGCGTATTCATAGAATTTCATGTTCAGGGAAGCCGCGAAGTTGATCGAACCATGCGGGTCTGAAGCTTCCTTGTTGCCCATCAGACGATAGAACGGCATTTCAAAGTTGTTTTGAATTATGACCGCTCCGAATTTGCTGAACAGCTTTTCCCACATTACACGGAAATGCTCATACTGCCTGTCAAGCTTATCGCTGATCGCTGCCGCGTCATCGGAAATAGTCGGAAGCTCTGTAATGTTCCTGAACGATGTATGTATAAAGATTATTTCCGGCTTGAACTCGTCAAGCTCCGGATTGTCGAACATCGCGTCCTGCCAGTACTGATTGAACTCCGACTCGTAAAATGTCGGTCTGATTCCATAGTTCAGCAGAAAAAGTTCCAGTATATCAATTATATCGTGCGTAGTCGATCCGCCGAGAACAGCAATTCGTTTTTCAATAAACGGTTTGTCGGTTTTCAACAGCTCTTTTTTTATCGAGCGCCTTTTTTTCATTATATAACCAGGATCAAAAGGATATTCTAATTCTCTCATCATAGCCCCCTGACGCAAAATGCAAAGCGGTTACTGTGGTGTTAAGCCGCATGTCTGTCGTTTATGATCTTATGTGATAAAAAACATTACCTCATTTAATTATACTCCTTTTTATATTTTCTTGTCAAGCTGTTTTAAATACCAACGCTATATCATTATAGGTGCGTCTGCATTTTCGCCTGTCAGACCGCCGGAGGTTTTTCCTCAGAACCCTGTTATTTTTGCAAAAATATATTGAAATATGGTATATTATGTGTTAAAATATAAGCACACCATTTATGTCAGGAGTTGAGATAATGAGCATCGACTGGAACTTTCCCGGCAACAATTTCGGCACGCTGAGCGGTATCGGAGAAGCCGGGATAGAGACTTTCAAAGGCTCGCCCTGCCGTTCCCTCGCAAGGGAGATATGCCAGAATTCCCTCGACGCAAGGCTGGATCCCGGCAAGCCGGTCAGGGTCGAATTTTCTTTGTCATACATTTCGCCCGGCGATATAAAGCAGTTCGATTCTCTCAGGGACGCTTTTAAATCCTGCCGCAGCTTCTGGAAGGAGCAGGGCAACAAGAAAACCGTGGATTTCTTCACCAGGGCGCTGAAACGTTCCGAATCTGATAAGATACCCATGCTGCGCATAAGCGACTTCAACACAACCGGACTTACAGGTTCGGACAAGGAATATAACTCCCAGTGGCAGAATCTTGTAAAGGCTTCCGGAGTTTCGTCGAAGGGCGGCTCGTCCGGCGGCAGCTTCGGCATCGGGAAATCTGCTCCGTTCGCCTGCTCGGACTTCCGCACCGTTTTCTACTCAACGCTGGACAACAAAGGGCTGAAAGCGTTCCAGGGAGTTGCACGGCTGGTCTCCTTCCGGCAGAAAAACTTCCTCGGTCTGGACTCGGACAGCATGACCGCCGGCATGGGGTTCTACGGCGAAACCAGAAAAAATGCAGCTATACCGGAGTGCATATCCCTCGATCGTAAATTCCGCCGCCGGACAAGCGGCACCGATGTGTTCATCGCCGCGTTCTCCGAGGGGAAGAACTGGCAGGACGATATCGTCAGGTCGGTGCTTTCGGAATTCCTGATATCCGTTTTCCAGAACGATCTGGTGGTAAGCGTGGGCGATACCGAGATATCTTCTGAGACCCTCCCGGCGCTTGTGGAAAAATACCGCGAGGTCATCCCGGAAGTATTCAACTATTATCAGGCGATGACTTCCGACAAGGCTGTAGTGATAAGCGAGCGCTTTCAGGATCTGGGCACGATAGAGCTGCATCTTCTTATTCAGAAGGATCTGCACCGCAAGATACTCATGAGCCGCAGCAGCGGAATGAAGATATTCGACCAGAATCGTATTTCTGGTACTATATTCTTCGCAGGAGTATGTATCCTTAAAGACGAAAAGATAAACGCGTATTTCAGGGAGATGGAGAATCCCCAGCATGACGCATGGGAGCCAGAGCGCCACAGCGAACCCTCCGCCGCGAAGAAAAATAAACAGGCTCTGTCCAGGCGGCTGAAGGAGATAGTGCAGCAGTACGGAATGCAGACCACTCTCGAGGAGGTTGACGCAGAGGGAATGGGAGAATTCCTGCCGGACGACGAGGGCGTATCCGACGGCGGCGATAAAACCGAGACCATAAGCAGCGTCACCAAAGATTTTGACGTTGCCATGTCGGATATCCAGACAGGACAGAAAGGCTCGGAAAACTATGCGGATTCCGATGGCGCCCCCGCTGACTGCGGAATGGGTATCGCCGAAGGTGAAAGCAGCGGCGGCACCGGAAGCAATGATATGTACGATGATGAAAACAGTTCCGGGTCGGGAGGCGGTTTCGGCGGCGGCGGGGACAGTGAAGGTACGGACGGTGAAGGAACCGATATTTTTCAGGTCGGCGTTGAGGACCCGTTTAGCGATTCTGCCGTCAAGAAGAAAATCGAAATGCGCATCATGCGTGTAAGGCTGTTCATGACCGACCCCAGACAGCACCGGTACCGGCTGATATTCACGCCGTCAAAGAGCGCACAGTGGGGATATTTACAGTTCCAGCTTTCGGGAGAGCAGAGCGCCGTTGACGTTAAGGTGCGGGATTCGTTCCTTGCCAGCAGCGGGAAAAAGCTGTCCTGCCAGGACAACGAAATAATTCTCGGAAGCTTTTCCGCAGGTCAGCGGCTGTCGGTGGATTTCACTATTGACTACGCGGAGCAAAGCTCGATGGAGGTGAAGCTGTATGGATATCAGATCTAAGCTGTACCCTTATCCGGTGCTGTCCTCGGCGAACGACGACTACACCGGCAGCAGCTTTACATTCACGCCGAATATCAGCAAAGGCCCGCGGGAGGTCGTGTTTGACTTTGCGCTGAATTTGCAGGACAGCACGCTGCAGCAGCTTATCGGCGAGGGGCAGGCTGAGTTCGTGATACATATAGAGTGTCCGTACACCGCATTCCGGGAGATAATCAGATGTTCCTCTGAGAGCTGTTCGCGGCATATCGTGGAAAGCAGGCTCAACGGAAAGGTCTCCGTGTGCGCGTTCATAGTCGCAAAGCAGGATATACACGGCTATACAAACCCTGCTTTCAACGCGGACTACAGCGACATCAGCTTTGATATCGAGCGCGGCGGGATACTTGCGGTCGGCGGTCAGTGCAGCGTTGACATAATCAAGGAGACCGACGAGCTGGCAAAGGTGCCGTCCATTTTCTCGATATGCAGGAGCGCGATGGATTCAGATGAAAGCATGAAAATAGACCTTGACGGGGAAAAAATCGCCATCACGCTGTGCGCGGAAAGCTTCAGCAATTACCGCGTGATGTCAGATTCCCCGGCGTATCTGCCGGTGTTCCATTCGATACTTATTCTGCCTGCGCTGATATATGTGTTCGAAACGCTTAAGCGCAGCGGCACGGAGGATTTCGAACAGCGGCGCTGGTTCAGGGCGATACGCAGAACGCTCTCCGCGCAGGGGCTGAAGCTGGATCAGACCACG
>OHGK01000205.1_pt1 | contig 42741 bp, 37 predicted proteins | sample 1567671 | NCBI WGS metagenome assembly OHGK01 (sample SAMEA3879577, study PRJEB24766) | human gut metagenome | biome: human-associated habitat; feature: feces | place: USA | collected 1985/1987 | reverse complement strand
ACGGTCCTAAGGTAGCGAAATTCCTTGTCGGGTAAGTTCCGACCCGCACGAAAGGTGTAACGATTTGGGCACTGTCTCAACGAGGGACCCGGTGAAATTGAAATACCTGTGAAGATGCAGGTTACCCGCGACTGGACAGAAAGACCCCATGGAGCTTTACTGTAACCTGACATTGGGTTTTGTTGTATTACGTACAGGATAGGTGGGAGGCTTAGAAGGCTGGACGCTAGTCTGGCTGGAGCCGGCGTTGGGATACCACCCTTGATACAACGGAATTCTAACCGAGAGAGTAACGAAATCCGGGACAGTGTCAGGCGGGCAGTTTGACTGGGGCGGTCGCCTCCGAAAGAGTAACGGAGGCGCCCAAAGGTTCCCTCAGCGCGGCCGGAAATCGCGCGAAGAGTGTAAAGGCAGAAGGGAGCTTGACTGCGAGCCAAACACGGCGAGCAGGTACGAAAGTAGGGCTTAGTGATCCGGTGGTACCGAGTGGAAGGGCCATCGCTCAACGGATAAAAGCTACCCTGGGGATAACAGGCTAATCTCTCCCAAGAGTCCATATCGACGGGGAGGTTTGGCACCTCGATGTCGGCTCATCACATCCTGGGGCTGAAGTCGGTCCCAAGGGTTGGGCTGTTCGCCCATTAAAGTGGTACGTGAGCTGGGTTCAGAACGTCGTGAGACAGTTCGGTCCCTATCCATCGCGGGCGCAAGAGATTTGAAGGGGTCTGCTCCTAGTACGAGAGGACCGGAGTGGACGGACCGCTGGTGTACCAGTTATTCCGCCAGGAGTACAGCTGGGTAGCTACGTCCGGACTGGATAAACGCTGAAAGCATCTAAGCGTGAAGCCATCCTTAAGATGAGATCTCTCACAGAGTAATCTGGTAAGACACCTTAAAGAAGATGAGGTAGATAGGCCGGGAGTGTAAGTGCAGCAATGTATTGAGCTGACCGGTACTAATATGTCGAGGGCTTGACTTCGTAAGTTTCTTCTATATAGCTTTGAGGGTTCACCTCAATAAATTAATATATCCGGTGGTAATGGCTAAGGGGGTCCACCTGTTCCCATCCCGAACACAGAAGTTAAGCCCTTATACGTCGAAAGTACTTGGCTGGAAGCGGCCCGGGAGGATAGATAGCTGCCGGTTGATAAAAGAAACATACCATAAGGTATGTTTCTTTTTTTATTGCTACAGGGTATCTATCCGACTGGGGTATCCGGAAGGCATGGGCCACCTAGCGCTTCAGCGCGTGTGGCACAGCCCACAGAGTGCAAGCGAGTCGATGAAACAACAAAATTCTTACTTAGATGGTTATTTCTAATTTATTATGTTAAAATTAATAATAAATTATTATAACGGAGAATGAAGATTATGCTGAAAAATATTAGTATGCCTGTTATAGCTTTAGCTTTGGGGCATTTAGTAACGGATTTACAGGCAGGAGCTTTGCCGATAGTGCTGCCGCATTTAAAAGAACTTTTTGCTTTAAGTTATTCACAGCTGGCGTTTATCGTTTTAACACAAAACGTAACTTCTTCTGTTATTCAACCTCTGTTTGGCTATATAACAGATAAAAAATCTTTGCCGACGATGCTACCTTTTTGTGCAGCTATGGCAGGTGCAGGCTTTGCTTTTGTAGGCTGGGTTCCTGCCTATGTTTTACTTATGTGTACTGTTGTTGTAATAGGCATGGCCAGTGCAACTTATCATCCGCAGGCTTCAAAAATAGTTAATTTTTTAAGCAGCGATAACAATAAAGCAGCCAATATGGGTATTTTTTCTTTAGGCGGCAATGCCGGTATGGCAGTTGGTTCCATTTTAATGGCATTTTTGCTTACTTTGCCTGGCGGGCTGCATAATACAATGTATTTTGTTCTGCCCGGGCTTTTGGTTTTTGGCTTAATGATGAAATATATGCCCGAATACAAACGCGTTAATTTGGAACATAACTTAAAAGTACAGGCTGCCAAAAAAAGCGGTGCGGTGCAAAAAATTCCTTACGGCGGTCTTGCTCTGGTTTTGTTTTTTATTTTTATGCGCTCAACCATTCATACGGGCCTTTCCACATATTTGCCGCTGTTTTTTATTAATTTCCGCAATGCGGAGCCTGCTTTTGCAAGTATGTTAGTATCCTGCTTTTTACTTGGCGGTGTTGCCGGTACTTATGTCGGTGCTGTGCTCAGCGACAGGCTTGGGGCACGCCGTATTATTTTGGGTTCTGTATTATGCAGTATTCCCGCTATCTGGCTTATTGCCAATGTAACGCATCCGGCAGCTGTTCTGGCAGCAGTTATACTGGCCGGGTTTTCAATAATCGGTTCTTTTGCAACAACAACCATTTTGGCGCAGACCATGCTTCCCAATAATGTGGGCATGGCCGCCGGGCTGACAATAGGCTTCAGCGTAGGCATGGGCGGGTTTGGCGTTACCATACTTGGCTTTTTGGCAGATAATTACGGTTTGCCGTTTGTTATGAATTTAATGACCGTTTTACCCGTTATTGCAACGTTAACGGCGTTTAAAATTCCTGTGCCGCCGCAAATGCAGAAGTAGTATTGAAGGGGATGTTTTGTATGGAAAATTATAAACAAGGCATTTTCTTTGGCCTTGCAGCCTATGTATTATGGGGAATTTTGCCTGTTTACTGGAAAGCGCTGGAACTTGTTTCTCCGTTTGAAATTTTATCCAGCCGGTTTATGTGGTCCTGCGTTTTTGTGTTTCTGCTCATTATTTTTCAGAAAAAATGGCCGCTTTTTGCCAAGGAAGTAAAACAGGTTTTCAGCAATGTTAAAACAGGAGCAGCCATGGTAGCAGCCGGTATTACTATCAGTTTTAACTGGGGTACTTTTATTTGGGCTGTTAATAACGGGCATATTGTTGAAACAAGCATGGGTTATTATATTAATCCGCTGGTAAGCATTTTATTTGCCGTAGTTTTTTTACGTGAACGGCTTGATAAAATGCAGCTTGCCGCTATTACCTGTGCCTTTATAGGCGTTGCCAGCATGGTTTACAGTTTTGGAAAAATTCCCTGGGTTTCCTTAACGCTGGCTTTTACTTTTGCTTTGTACGGTTTGCTGAAAAAAATTCTGCCGGTTTCTGCCTTAACAAGCATTATGCTTGAAACATTGCTTATTACGCCGCTGGCACTTGTATATGAATACAGCTTATGGCAGCAGGGAGTTTCTTTTTATGCTTCCGGAAACCTGCAAGTGATTATGATGTTAACCGGTGCAGGCGTTGTTACGGCAATACCTTTATTGCTTTTTACCGCAGGCGCAAGGCTGCTGCCGCTGAAGATAATAGGGTTTTTACAGTATATTTCACCGACGCTTACACTTTTGATAGGTGTTTTTGTTTATAACGAAGCATTTACGGCATCGCATTTGCTGGCTTTCGGGTGGATTTGGGCCGCGCTTCTTCTGTTTATTGTTTCGCAGCTGAGGAGTAATTAAACAGATTTTACAAATGTGTAAAACTGTCTTTTTAGTGGTTTAAACATATATATGGTGTTTGGCTAAGTTATCCTCAACCTATAAAAAGTTATCAACAAAATGTGCATAATGTGTTGAAAAGTGTGGAAAAGATTTGTTAAGTTCTGTATAAACTTGTAAAAATGTGTAGAAAAAACTCTGTATAATTTTAAATCCACGTTAAACTGTGGATAACTTTGTTGATAATGTCGATAACTTGTTTATTAAAGAACAGTTTCCCAAACACAGCATATAGTGTTAATAACAAAATAAAGCGTTGTAATTATTAAGGCCGTTTTTTGTGGGCAGATGTTTTTTTGCTTGCAGAAACGGTGTTTTTTGGAGATAATATATAAGAACGATTTAAGTATTTGATAATGGAGGCATTTTAATGGCTATAAAACAAGTAACTGCCGTACAGGCAATGGAAGAAATATCCAAGGGTAAAATAATAACTGCGTCTTTAAATGAAATGCAGGGAGCATGGATTGCTCTGGCAGATTGTGAGGACGGCAGGGTGCTTACCTGTGCTTACAGCGGCGAATGCCAGGCCGCAGCACTTTTTGCAAAAAAAGACAGCGGCAAAGTTAAAAACATAACTGTTGACGTTATGGAATTAAACCCCAATAATGCCGCTGTTGTACGCCGCTATTTAAAATGGACCGGCCCTCAGGCACAGGGAGGCAAAGGCATCAGCATAGCGTTCAGCGACTGGCTTGGCTGTGCGGGAGCTTATGCCGCAGTGCCCTTTAAGCTGCGTCAGGCCCGCCCTGTACTTGTAGATTACGCGGCCGCCAATGCGGATATTTTAAAACGCAACTTTTTGGAAGCTGTTGATACAGCCACCTGGGGCGTACTGGAACTTGGCTACAAAGAAGGTTATGGCGCCAACGCAGCAGGCCTTAAAACGGAAGAAGAAATTGTAAAAGCGCTTCTTTACGGATACAGCATGATTGGTTTTGACTGCAGCGATAAAATTGACAGCAAAATCGAAGCCATGACCTCTGACGAAGTAGCTGAAAAATATAATCAGCTGCCGGAAGAATTCCGCGACGCTTTAAAAGGTTCCTACCTGGAAGCAGATTTTAAAGCTGGCGGGATGGTTGTGCACTTTGAACCGGAAGTGCTGCAGCGTATAGTGCTTGAGTTTGGCGAAGCCATTATGCACATTCAGTACATTTATAATACCTATTTAAAAAACACTCCGTGGGAAATTGATTTTGAACTGAAACTTGCCAAACCGGATAAATTAATGACGCCGCAGGAGCTGTACTTTATCAGCAACGAATTGCAGCGCAACGGCATTAAAATGGCATCCATGGAGCTGGATGCGGAAAAAGCCGCAGCCGATGAAGAAGGCATGCATGTTTACGGCGAAATTGCCGCTACCTTTGGCTACCGCTTAAGCCTGTTCAACGCTGATTTGTATATCTCGGATATTGGCAGTACAGCCAAAGCCTTAAAAGGGCAGGTTTGCTTTAAAGCGGGTAATGCACTGTGGCTTGCTGCGTTAAAAGTTGTAAAAGCCGGCGACGCACAATTAATGGAAGATATGCAGAAATTTGCTGATTTGCCGGATTTTGACGGCCTTAAAATTCTGCCAGCCGGTGAAGCTGGCTGCGTGTGGGCAAAAGTGTACAGCAAACTTTTAACTCCGGAAGCAGGCTTTGCCGGAAAAATAAAAGAAGTTCTGGCCGCTAACGCCGATGTGTATGAGGAAGAAGTTGAAAATACCGCTGCCGCAATGCTGAAAGCACTGTAAAAATTTTAAATTCGGCTTGCAAAAGCACAAAGCGGATGATATAATATTTAAGCTTGTATTAATAGATACATTCCCCTGCTCCCGAACGGGGGCCAAAGTCCAAAGGAGGAGGTGATTTCGTGAACAATTACGAAGTCATGTACATCGTTAAACCGGTTGTAGAGGAAGAAGCATTTGAAGCTGTTGTAGCTAAATTCGAAAGCCTCATTACCGCAAACGGTGGTACTGTAGAAAAAACCGACCGCTGGGGCAAAAAACGCCTCGCTTATGAAATCCAGGATTTCACCGAAGGTCAGTATGTACTCGTAACTTTCAGCGCAGAACCCAAAGCTGTTAAAGAACTTGACCGTGTAATGAAAATTACCGACGAAGTAATGCGCCATATGGTTATTAAAAAAGGCGAGTAATCCGGAGGTAACTTTAGGTTATGAACAAGATTATCTTAATGGGCCGCTTAACGCGTGACCCGGAAGTGCGTTATACCACTACCGGCAAGGTTGTATGCCAGTTTACGCTTGCGGTTGACAGGCCTTTTACTAATCAGGACGGGCAGAGAGAAGCCGATTTTATCAACATCGTTGTATGGGGTAAAATCGCAGAATTATGCGGGAACAGCCTTACCAAAGGCCAGAGAGCGCTTGTTGACGGCCGCCTGCAGCTCCGCAGCTATGATGCAAAAGACGGCGGTAAACGTTATGTTACTGAAGTTGTTGCAAACAGCGTGGAATTTATTGAACGCAAGGGCTATACTCCCGGCGGCAATACCGGCGACAGCGGCAAGAGTGACATGGAGTCTTTTGGCTCCCAGGTGCCTTTTGACGAGGAAATCCCATTTTAACAAGGAGGGTTTAAGCGAATGAAACGCGAAAGAGGCAGAAGACCGAGAAGAAAAGTTTGCAGCTTCTGTGTTGATAAAGTTGAAGAAATCGATTATAAGGACGTAGCTAAACTGCGCCGTTATATCACCGAACGCGGCAAAATTTTACCGCGCCGTATTTCCGGCAACTGCGCAAAACATCAGCGTCAGATGACCACTGCAATTAAACGCGCTCGTAACGTAGCATTGCTGCCGTTTACCTGCGAATAATAGTTGCCTGCTTAAAGCAGAATAACTTACAAAAAAGATATCCCTTTTATTGTGGAAATACGGTAAAAGGGATTTTTTGTTTTTCTGTAAGGTTTGTGTTTAAAAAAAATTTAAGGAAAGCTGCAAAAGCTATATGTATTTTTGAAGGATACACAAAAAAGAAAATGTACAATAAGATAAAACTAAAATCTATCAAGTAAAGACAAAAATAAAAAAGTAACAAAATTTAACAAAAATGATGAAAAAATATTGAAAATCTGTATGTAAAATTAAAAAAATCGTTGACAAAAATGTAAAAACTTATTACAATGGTGAACAAGATAGTTGCAGGGCAGTTGTTAAAGCCGGAGGGGAGCTTAACTGCTCATAGCGGCATAATTTATTATTATAACGAAAAGGGGAAAGACAAATGAGCAAATGGAAAAAATTTACAAGCGCCTGTCTGGTTGCAGCGTTAAGCACAGCACTTCTGGCAGGCTGCGGCGGAGAAAAGAAGGACAGTGCGGCTGCTAATGCCGATAAATATGTTATCGGCGCAAGTTTTGAGCTGACAGGCAATGTTGCAAACTACGGCAAATCTACATTGTCCGGTTTAAAACTTGCTGTTGACCAGGTTAACAAAGCAGGCGGCGTTAACGGCAAACAGCTTGTTGTAGTAGAAAGCGACAACAAATCCGAGCCTGCTGAATCCGGCAACTCCGTAACCAAGCTGATTACTCAGGATAAAGTAGTGGCTGTTGTTGGCCCTGCTACCAGCGGCTGCGTATTTGCAGCTACTCCGGTAGTAACCTCCAACAAAGTGCCTCTTATTGCACCGTGCGCTACCGCACCGGCAATTACCGTTGATAACGGACAGGTTAAGGAATTCATATTCCGCGCCTGCTTCATCGACCCGTTCCAGGGCCGCGTAATGGCTGAATTTGCCGATAAAACTCTGGGCGTTAAAAACGTAGCTATTCTGCATGATGCTTCCAGCGATTATTCCAAAGGACTTGCAGAAGTATTTGAAAAAACTTTGAACGAAAAAGGCGGCAAAGTTGTTGCTAAAGAAGCCTTCCTTTCCAAAGATATCGACTTCAAAGCAGCTTTAACCAAAATTAAAGCCGCTAACCCGGAAGCAATCTACATCCCCGGTTACTATGAAGAAGTTGCCAAAATCATCAAACAAACCCGTGAAATCGGTTTGAATGTTCCGCTGATTGGCTGCGACGGCTGGGACAGCCCGAAACTTGTTGAAATTGCAGGGCCTGAAGCATTGAATAACACTTACTTCTCCAGTGCCTTCTCCGTACAGGACCAGACCGAATCCGTTCAGAAATTTATTGCCGATTATAAAGCAATGTATCAGAAAGACCCGGATATCTTCTGCATGCAGGGTTACAATGCAGGCCTTGTTCTTGCCGATGCCCTTAAACGTGCAGGCGACGGTGCCGACGGAACCAAACTTGCAGCAGCTATTGCAGCAACCAAAGACCTTCCGGTTGCAAGCGGCAAGTTAACTTACGATAAAGACCACAACCCGATTATCAGTGCCATCATCATCGAAATGAAAGACGGCGTACAGAGCTTTAAAGAAAAAATCAGCCTGTAATTAAATTAATTTAATTGTTTTGAATTTATTTTAATTTGAGTTTATTTTAGCCCGGAAATTGTTGTTTCAGGTTTCCGGGCTATTTTAAAAATATAAATTATAATGAAACAAATGAGGGGGAAACAAAAATGAAAAGAGTATCCAAAGTCCTAACTGCCTTGGTATTGGGCACTGTGCTTGCCGGTTTGGCAGCAGGCTGCGGCGGCGGTGAAAAAAAGGCTGATACCATTAAGGTTGGTGCCAACCTTGAAATGACGGGCGGCAGCGCGTCTTACGGCATATCTTCTAAAAATGCCATTGAGCTTGCCTTTAAAGAGATTAATGAAAAAGGCGGCATTAACGGCAAACAGTTAGAACTTGTTGTTGCAGATAACAAATCGGAAGCGGCAGAAGCTACCAATGCCATGCAGAAACTGGTTTCACAGGATAATGTAGTGGCGGTTATCGGCCCTAACCTTTCTTCTTCGGTAATTGCGGCATCTGCTATTAATAACAGCGCCAAAGTGCTGGATATTGCGCCGATGGCTACCAATCCGTATGTTACGGTTGACCAGGCCAGCGGCAAAACCAAGGATTTCAACTATCGCACATGCTTTATCGACCCGTTCCAGGGCACGGTAATGGCCAAATTTGCAACGGCTGAACTTGGTGTTGGCAATGCAGCAGTTTTGATTGATAATTCTTCCGATTACGCTAAAGGCCTGGCGCAGTTTTTTAAAGAAAACTTTGTTAAAGAAGGCGGCGCAGTTACTGCGGAAGAATCTTATCTGCAAAAGGATACTGATTTTAAGGCAACACTTACTAAAATAAAAGCAACCAATCCGGACTTTTTGTATGTGCCCGGTTATTATCAGGAAGTTGGCCTGATTGTAAAACAGGCGCGTGAGCTTGGCATGAATATGCCGATTGCCGGCGGCGACGGCTGGGACAGTGCCAAGATGCCTGAAATTGCAGGTGCGGCAGCGCTGAACAATACTTACTTCTCAAGCCTTTATTCTCCTGAAGATTCATCGGACATTAACAAAAATTTTGTAGCCGCTTATGAAAAAGCATACGGCCAGAAACCTGACGTTTTTGCCGCTTTGTCTTATGATTCGGCTTTACTGGTTGCTGAAGCCATTAAAAACGCAGGCAGCACAGAACCTGCCAAAATCAGTGAAGCAATGGCTAAAATTAATGGGTTTAGCGGTGTATCGGGCAGCGTAACTTTTGACGATAAACATAACCCTGTTAAGAGTGCCGTAATTTTGGAATATAAAGATGGCGCTCAGTCTTTGAAAACTAAAATTAATCCCTGATAATTAATTGATAATTTAACTTTTTAACGGAAAGGCTGCGGTTTGGCCACAGCCTTTCCGTAATTTTAGCTGGATGCCGGTTAGTGCCGTTATTTAAGCGCAGGTAATAACTTACGGCAGTAAAGCATAGAGATTTTATGATTGAGCAATTAACAAAACTTACGGACTGGAGGACTTTTTATGGATATGGGTTCGCTTCTGCACCAGTTTTTGCAGCAGCTTATAAACGGTATATCCCTGGGCAGTATTTATGCGCTGATTGCCCTTGGCTATACAATGATTTACGGCATCCTCAAACTCATAAACTTTGCCCATGGTGATATCTATATGCTGGGCGCGTATTTTGGGTTTGTAGCTACAACAATGTTTGGCTTTTCCTTTTTGCCGGCAATTCTTTTTGCCATGGCCTGTGCAGCCGTTGCCGGTATTATTATTGAACGCATTGCCTACAGGCCGATGCGCAACGCTCCGCGTATTGCTATTTTAATTACCGCAATCGGCGTATCGTTTTTGCTTGAATATGGCATGATGCTGATTGCAACTCCGCAGCCGCGTACTTTCCCGGCAGTTTTTTCGGCAGATGTTTACCATCTTGGGCCACTGGTTGTTAACAGCCAGCAGGTTGTAATTCTTGTAAGCGCAATTATTTTAATGGCTGTACTTACTTATATTGTACAATATACCAAAATCGGCAAGGCCATGCGTGCCGTTTCGTTCGATACTGACGCTGCCAGACTGATGGGCATTAATATCGACCGTGTAATTTCCGCAACCTTTGCCCTGGGCTCCGCACTTGCTGCTGCAGGCGGCGTGCTGGTAGGCATTTACTATAACTCTATCGACCCGCTTATGGGCATGGTTCCGGGCATTAAAGCCTTCGTAGCAGCCGTACTTGGCGGTATCGGCATTATTCCGGGCGCTATGGTCGGCGGCATTATCCTCGGCGTTGTAGAAGCCATGGTCAGCGGTTTTATTTCTTCCACTTTCCGTGACGCAGCCGCATTCGGCATTTTAATTATTATCTTATTGTACAAACCTGCCGGTATTTTCGGCAAAAATGTACGCGAGAAAGTGTAGGTGGCAGCTATGAATTATCTTCGCAAAGCAGATTTAAAAAGAATAGTTGCCTGCGCCATTTTATTCGCCGCAGTGCAGGGCATGATGTTTGCCGATATTATCGGGCCGTTCTGGGAACTTAATATCGTCCTCATCTGCATTAATATTATTCTGGCTGTCAGCCTGAACCTTATCAACGGCTACACCGGCCAGTTCTCTATCGGCCATGCCGGATTTTTGGCCGTCGGCGCTTATACTGGCGCTATTATGACGGTTAAACTTGGTTTTCCGTTTGAAGTAGCTTTAATTGTCGGTACCGTTGCCGCAGGTTTTTTGGGCTTTTTAATCGGCCTGCCTACCTTAAGGCTTAACGGCGACTATCTGGCAATCGCCACTTTAGGCCTTGGCGAAATTATCCGCATCTGCATACTCAATATTGATTATGTAGGCGGTGCTTCCGGTTTGATGGGCATTCCCCGTTTAACAACATTCGCCTGGGTTTTCTGGATTATGATTTTTATCATTTTCTTTATTAAAAACTTTAAAAATTCTTCTTATGGCCGCTGCTGCCTGGCTATCCGTGAAAACGAAATTGCAGCCGATACCATGGGCATAGACACCACCAAATATAAAGTAATGGCCTTTACTCTCGGCGCTGCTTTTGCCGGTACGGCAGGCGTGCTGTTTGCACATTATTTCTATATTGCGCATCCGGCGTCCTTTACTTTCATGCGTTCTTTCGATATTTTAACCATGGTTGTTCTGGGCGGTCTCGGTTCCATGACCGGTTCCATCACTGGCGCAATTCTGCTGACTTTTATTTCCGCTTATCTGGCAGAATATCCGGAATGGCGCATGATTATTTACTCCGTAACTATGATTGTCCTGATGCTGCACCGTCCGCAGGGATTGTTCGGCAATAAGGAATTAAGCATGAAGATGTTTGGCCTGGGAGGTGGCAAAGATGGAAGAACTGCTGAAAGTAAATGATATTTCCATGGTTTTCGGCGGTTTGCGGGCCGTCTCCAACTTCAGCATGACTATTAACAAAGGCGAGCTGATTGGGCTTATAGGGCCTAACGGCGCAGGCAAAACCACAGCCTTTAATATGATTACCGGTGTTTATACCCCTACCGAAGGCGAGATTATTTTTAACGGCCAGCGCACCAGCGGCAAAAAATCCTATCAGGTAACGCAGCTGGGCATGGCGCGTACTTTCCAGAATATCCGCCTGTTTTCCGAGCTTTCCGTTATCGATAACGTAAAAGTTGCCTATAACATGCACGTAAAATACGGCCTTTTGGAAGCAGTAGGGCGTTTTGGCCGCTATTTTAACGAAGAAGAACAGATTACCGAAATGGCAATGGATTTGTTAAAAATTTTCCATATGGAAGATAAAGCTGATGAACTTGCCAAAAACCTGCCTTACGGCGAACAGCGCCGTCTGGAAATTGCCCGCGCGCTGGCAACCGAGCCGAAACTTTTGCTTTTGGACGAACCGGCAGCAGGCATGAACCCGCAGGAAACCAAAGAACTGATGGAACTTATCCGCTGGATAAGAGAAAAATTTGATTTGGCAATACTGCTGATTGAACACGACATGGGGCTTGTTATGGGCGTATGCGAACGCATTTACGTTTTGGAATACGGCCTTTGCATAGCCAGCGGCACGCCTGACGAAATTAAGCATAACAAACGCGTTATTGAAGCATATTTGGGCGAGGAGGTACTCTGATGTTAAAAGTCAACAATATTGATGTATACTACGGTGCCATCCATGCCATTAAAGACGTCAGCCTGGAAGTTCCGGACGGCGAAATAGTTACTCTTATAGGCTCCAACGGTGCCGGTAAAAGCACAACGCTGCATACCATTTCCGGGCTTATTAAGCCTAAAAACGGCAGCATTATTTTTGAAGATAAAGATATTGCCGGTATGCCGGCGCATAAAATTGTCGGCATGGGCTTATGCCAGGTGCCGGAAGGCCGCCATGTATTTGCCAATATGACGGTTATGGAAAACCTGGAACTTGGCGCTTACCTGCGCAGCGACAAAGCGGGCATTGAAGAAGATATGAAAAAAATATTCGATAAATTCCCGCGCCTTTTGGAACGTAAAAACCAGATTTCCGGCACGCTTTCCGGCGGCGAACAGCAGATGCTGGCTATGGGCCGCGCGCTGATGAGCCGTCCGCGCCTGCTGTTGCTCGACGAACCTTCCATGGGTCTTGCACCGTTGCTTGTTAAAGAAATTTTTAATATAATAAAAGAAATTAATGAAAGCGGTACAACGGTACTGCTGGTAGAACAAAATGCCAATATGGCGCTTTCCATTGCCGATAAAGCCTATGTTCTGGAAACAGGGCGCATTGCGCTTGCAGGCACGGCACAGGAGCTTGCCAGCAGCGAAGCGGTACGCAAAGCATATCTGGGCGGCTGAAACCCGGGAGGAGGATTTTACAATGTTAGTAAAAGAATTTATGTCCACTGAAGTTGTGACCATCAGCGAAGATAAAAACATGCTGGAAGTAAGGGAACTGATGCGCAGTTCGGATAAGCGCCGCCTGCCTGTTGTAGATGACATCAGCCGTGTGCGCGGCATTATTACCGACGCCGATGTCAGCCGTACTTCTCCGACCGACGCCACAACTCTTTCCCGTTATGAAGCAAACTATCTTTTGGGTAAGCTTAAAGTACGCGATGTAATGACCAAAAATGTTATTACCGTACATTATGATGCCGGCGTTGAAGATGCTGCATATCTGCTTTATAAAAACAAAATCAATGCCCTGCCGGTTGTAGATGACGATAATAAATTATGCGGCATCATTACCGACAGTGACATTTTCCGCGCTTTTGTTGATATTATGGGCCTTGCACGCACCAGCACCCGCATTACCATTGACGTAACCGATAAAGTTGGTGTTATTGCCGATATCGGCGCAATGTTCCGCGATAATAACATCAACATTATCAGCATTGTTGCCAAACCGGAAACCAGCGTTAAAACCGAGCTTACCATCCGCGCCGAACTTGGCGGCAAGGGGCTTGAGATTATCGAGCAGCTGCGCGAAGCAGGTTACTATGTAACCGATATCAGCAACGTAAAAAGCAGGGAGTAAAATGGAATCGAAAAGCTTTAAAGTCGGTGACATTGTAAAAATGAAAAAGCCGCACCCCTGCGGCTCTTACGAATGGGAAATTTTGCGCACCGGCATGGATTTCGGTATAAAATGCTGCAGCTGCGGGCATTTTGTAATGCTGGCACGCCCCAAATTTGAAAAGGCCGTGAAGGCTGTTGTTACCCCCGATACGGAAAAATAAGTTGAAGGCGGCAGGCATAACCTGCCGTCTTTCTTCATTGTTCAAAGATAATTTACAAGCTGCGGCAGGAAAATAACGGCATACGCAGAAAATTATTTAAGTGGAAAAGAGGTATTTTATGGAGGCACTGGAAAAAATAACTTCCACAATCGGTAAAAAACTGGAAGGACGCAAACCTTCACTGGACCGCGACGATAATTTGTGGGATGCTGCCGTACTTTTGCCGCTTGTAAATACGCCGCAGGGCGTAAGCGTACTGTTTGAAGTACGCGCCGCAAAACTCGGCTGGCAGCCGGGTGATGTATGCTTTCCCGGCGGCAGGGCAGAATGCAGCGACGAAAGTTTTGAGGCAACGGCCGTAAGGGAAACCTGCGAAGAACTGGGGCTTGAAAGCAGCAGCATAAAAATCGCGGGCGGCCTTAATTATCTGGTAACGCATATGGGGCCGGTTATTCACCCTTATGTGGGCTATATTGAGCACAGCGGAGAGTTTAATTTTAACAAAGACGAAGTTGACGAGGTTTTTACCGTGCCGCTTGATTTTCTGCTGAAAAATCCTCCGCGTATTGCCCATATGGAACTGGCAAATAAAGCGGGGGACGATTTTCCGTTTGACCTTTTGCCGCGCCAGCCGCACGAATGGAATAAACGCAAAGGCTACCATGTTTATATTTACGAATATGGCGGCCACGTTATCTGGGGGCTGACCGCGCGCATTCTGCACGGATTTTTAAACAGATTTGCCGCCGATATTAAAGCGGCGTTAGAGGGGGAAACAACTTGCTGACATCGCATGTCAAAAAAATTTTGGTGCTGGCGCTTATTTTAATAGCGGCAGCAAGCTACTGGTCTTATTCTTTTATAGACGGTGACAGCCCGCTGGATAATTTAAGCAAGTCCGAGCGTCTGGATTTGAAAAAGAATATCGTTGTTTTGGGCGTTGATGAAAGGCCTTCCGAAGAAGATACGGGCCGCAGCGATACTTTGTTTGTTGTAATGCTTGACAGCGACAACAACAATGTTTCCCTGCTTTCCGTGCCGCGCGATACAAGGGTTAAAATTCCCGGTTACGGCTGGGATAAAATTAACCACGCCTTTGCTTTTGGCGGGCATAAGCTGACGCAGCAGACCACGGAAGAACTTTTGGGAATACGCATCAATAACTATGTTATGATAGATTTTAAGGGCTTTAAAGGGCTGGTAGACGCTATCGGAGGCGTGGATATTGAAGTTGAAAAGCCCATGAGCTATTATGACGAGTGGGACGGCTTTACCATTGACCTTGCTCCGGGCATGCAGCATATGGACGGCGACAAGGCCATTCAGTATGTGCGCTACCGCGATGAAGAAGGCGATATCGGCCGTATCAGAAGGCAGCAGAAATTTTTAAAAGCTGTTTACAGTAAGGTTACTTCAGTGGAAATTATACCCAAACTGCCTGCTTTGGTAGAACAGGCCAATAAAATGGTGGATACCGATTTATCCATCGGCGATATGATGGATTTGGCACAGGCTCTGCATGGCATGATGGAAAAACAGGGCGGCCTGCACGCTGCCATGGTGCCGGGCCTGCCGGAATATATTGACGGCGTAAGCTACTGGATTCCTGATATTACGGATTTGCGCAAGCAGATGGCCGAAATGCAGGGCGCGGAAATGACGGACCGTTACCGCCGCGGCGCAGAACGCATGGAAGCAGAATATGTACGTAATCTGGAACGCGCTAAACAGGAAATAGAAAACGAACTTAACGGCATTGACAAAAAACTTGATGAAGAAAAAGCTGACGCTGAAAATAAAGACAAGGATAAATTAGACAGCAGCGGCAAAAAGACTGTTGAAGAAAAAGCTGCCAAACGCAGTGCGGATGACAGTAAAAAAACCGGCAGCAAACGTTCCGCCAAAAAAGCCGTGCAGGAATTTGCCGGTGAAAGTGCCGGAAGCAGCAGTGCGGAAATAAAAGAAACGCCTAAGCAGAGCTACGGCGGCGTAATACGCGTTGTTGTAATCGACTGCAGCGGCGACCCTGCCAAGGCTGCCAGCGCACGCGAGTGCCTCAGCAATCTTGGCATGAGCGTAACTGACGGCGGCAGCGGCAACGTGCGCGAAGAAACATTAATAGTTTCCACAACCACCAGCGGGCGCGTTGTTACACGCCTTACGGAAGCCCCGTTTGTGCACGGAATGAGCATCAGCCGCAAGGACGGCGCCGATTATGACGGCATTGTTTATGTCGGCAAAGACTATAAATAACAAAAAACTGTTTCATAAGTCACAAAATTTTAAAGTTTTTTTAATTACCACTTGCTAATTGGCGTTAAAAATGGTATACTTAAATCATCAAATAGCCCCTCATTTGGCCCTTCTCGTAAGGGCTTTTTTTTTGCCCATTTTTAAGACGCTGCTTTTACATAAATTTAACAGCGCCGTGCCGTTTCGTTTATGCGCCAATTCGTATATAATAAAATACATAGTTTATTAATGCAGGAGTAAAAGAAATGCTTTATAATGACAGGGCTGCATTTATTTTGCAGCAGTTACAGCTTAAAAGTACGGTTAAAGTAACAGAAATAGCCAAAAGCTTAAACGTATCGGTAGATACCGTACGCCGCGATTTAAAAGCGTTGGAAGAACAGGGGCAGCTTAAATGCGTGCATGGCGGCGCAAGCCTGCCGGATTATATGCTGGCCTTCAGTAATTTCAGCGGGCGTGAAATCATCCATATTGAAGAAAAACGCCAGGCGGCGCTTAAAGCGCTGGAACATTTGCGCCCGGGCAGCGTGATTGCCTTAAACTCCGGTACAACCAATGTTATTCTGGCGCAGGAACTAATTAAGCGTTTTACGGATTTAACCATAGTAACCAATAATGTTTCGGCGGCTATGGTGTTGATGCAGAACCAGTCGCTGCGCACGATTGTGCTGGGCGGTGATTTGGACAGCCTGGAGCACTCCACTTACGGCAGCATCTGCGAAAGAGAAATTGGCAGGTATTACCCTGATATTTGCTTTTTGTCCATTAACAGCGTCGATGCAGAAGCTGGTTTTACAGATTTCCGTTTTGCTGAAATTGGCGTTATGCAGCTGATGGCCAGAAATTCCTCCAAAGTAATTGCCGTTATGGACAGCAGTAAACTGGGGCGCCGCTCCAAAAAAGTAATTATGGATAACAGCATGATAGACCTGCTTGTTATGGACAGCGTAGAACCGGATGTGCGTGAGCTTTACCGCCATGCCGGCATTTGCATTGAATAAAATAATAAAATAAATTACCGCAGCTGACGGGTTAAAAGCCTGTTGGCTGCGTTTTTTATTTTACGCAGATTTAAAAATAACTTTATCTGTATTTGCTTGTTTAGGAATGTTAAGTGCGATAAGATAAAGCCGTAGAAAACAGCAAATATAAAATATAAAAAAGCAAAAAACAGCAAAGGAGAATTATCATGACAGAAAAGCAGCAAATTAAAATGGTAGTATTCGACTGGGCAGGTACTACTACCGATTTTGGCTCGCAGGCGCCGGTAGATGTTTTTGACAGAACTTTCCGCCAGAAAGGGCTGGTATTTACCAAAGCTGAAATTAACGCGCCGATGGGTATGGAGAAAAAAGCCCATATTAAAACCATGCTTTCTACTGAAAAAGGCCAAAAGCTTTGGGAAGATGCTTACAGCCGCAGCTGGAACGAGGACGATATTGAAGATGTTTACCAGTGCTTTGAAGGCAACCTGCGCACTGTTGTTGCCGAATACAGCAAACTTATTCCCGGTGTAAAGGAAACCGTGGAAAAATTAAGGGAAATGGGCTTAAAAATCGGTTCTACTACCGGTTATACCAGCGAAATGATGCAGTATGTGCTGCCGGTTGCCAAAGAACAGGGCTACGAACCTGACTGCTGCGTAACTCCGGATGTTACCGAATACAGCCGCCCCACTCCTTTTATGGTGTTTGAATGCATGCGCCAGTTAAATGTTTATCCGCCCAAGCTGGTTGTAAAAGCCGGTGATACCGTTATGGATATTTTGGAAGGCAAAAATGCAGGCGCATGGTCCGTGGGCATTATTAAAGGCTCCAACGTTGTTGGCCTTAACGAAGCTGAATATAATGCTCTTGATGAGCAGGCTAAAAAAGAACTGCACGAAAAAGCAAGAAAAATTTATCTGGATGCCGGTGCAGATTATGTAATTGAAGACATTACAGAACTGCCGGAAGTTATTGCTGAAATTAACGAAAGCTTATAACAGGGAGGGCTTTTTGTTGAATACTTATTATAATCCGGTAAGAACTTATCAGGGAGTTGGCAGCCTTTCGGTATTGCCGCAGCTGGTAAACGGTTTGAACCCTAAAAAAATTTTGCTGCTTATCTGGGATGAAAGCGTGCTTGAAAACCGTTACATAAAAGAAACGGCAGCTGCTTTTGCAGATATTTTAACAATAAAAACCTTTGCCTGGTCTAACCCGGAAATGTTTCAGTTATATGAAATTTATAATGAAACCAAAAACGAAAATTACGAACTGGTTATTGCCGTTGGTGGCGGCAGCGTGCTGGATGTAGGCAAATCGCTGTGCTGCCTGTACGCTCAGCCGGTAGAATCTCTGGAAGCCATGCGCACCATGATTGCTGATAAAACTTACAGCAAACCGCAGTGCAAATGGATTGGCATTCCGACAACGGCGGGTACCGGCAGCGAAGTAACCTGCTGGGCTACTGTATGGGATTCCGAGCATAACAAAAAATATTCTGTCGATACGCAGGATAACTACGCTTATGCAGCCGTTATCGACCCTGTGCTGGCATCTTCCATGCCGGTTAAGCTGGCAGTATCTTCCGCGCTGGACGCGGTATGCCATGCTGCTGAAAGTTACTGGGCCAAGGCAAGCAACACCGTGTCGCGTGCTGCTGCACTTGCTGCCATTAAAATTATTATGGAAAATATCGACGGGCTTTTGTGCGGCAAAGAAGAAGCGCACGACGCCATGGCGCAGGGCAGTATGCTGGCAGGGCTTGCCTTCAGCAATACGCGCACTACGGCCTGCCATTCCATTTCTTACCCGCTGACAATGAAATACCATATTCCGCACGGCGTTGCGGTAAGTATGCTGCTGGCGCCGGTTATGCGCTTAAACCAGCCGTATATTAAAAACAGAAAAGAACTGTTCAATGCTTTTGGCGTTAAAAGTGTGAGTGAACTTTCGGAAAAAGTTACCGCTATTCTTGAAAAATCCGGCAGCCCGGCTAAATTAAGCCAGTGGGGCGCTAACGAAAGCGACTTTGAGGAACTTGTTGCCCACAGTATGACCAAAGGCCGCGCCGATAACAACCCGGCCGAGCTTACTGCCGTTAATGTTGAAGAAATTTTAAGAAGCGTATTTTAACAAGGGGGATTTAAATTATGAAAAAGAGTATCGCATGTGTTTTATTATCTGCCATGGTAGCTTTTGGCAGTTTTGCAGCAGGCTGCGGCGGCAACAGCCAGCAGGCCGAAAAGAAAACTTTTACCATCGCTTATGCGCCGAATGAATCTACAACGGACAGCACCGATGCCAGAAGCACTCTTGCCAAAGACCTTGGCAAAGTAATTAACATGGATGTTAAGGAAATACAGGCAAGCGATTATACCGCCATTATTGAAGCACTGCGCACAGGCAAGGCCGATATGGCATATATGGGCGCTTTGGCAGTTGCCATGGGCGCAGAACGTGCAGGCGTAACGCCTATTGTTATGAAAGCTCCTAACGGCGATAAAGCGCAGGCTGTTTACCATTCCGTATTCATTACCCAAAAGGATAACAACGAAATCAACAGCATTAAAGATTTTAAGGGCAAAACCATTGCCTTTGTTGACCCGGATTCCACTTCCGGCAATTTGGTGCCGACCTCCGAAATTATGAAAGCATTCCCGGATTTGCATTTAACCAATGAAAAAATCCATACCAACGGCGAATTTTTTGAAGCCGTAAGTTTCTCCGGCAAACATCAGGCAGGCCTGCAGGCTGTAATTAAGGGCGATGTGGACATTGTGCCTATTTCCTACCAGATTATGGCAAGCGAATTTAAAAACGGCAACGCCGACGAAAACGCCGTTAAGGTTGTGCATTCTTCGGCAGCCATTCCGGCAGAAGCTATGGTTGTAAGCAAAACCGTTAATGAAGATTTGAAGAAAACTTTAACCAAATTCCTGGTTGAATACAACAATAAAGATTATTTTGACAAGGTAATCAAAAAAGCCGATGCTCGTTTTGTGGAATGCAGCATGGAAGATTACCAGCCGATTGTAGAACTGAACAAAAATATTAATACTCATTAATAGGTTTTAGCCTGATGGCGGGAGAATGTTTTATGGAACCTGTTTTGAAATTTGTAAATGTAAATAAATACTATAATAATAACGTGCATGCGCTGCATAATATTTCTCTGGAAATTGCCACAGGGGAGTTTGTATCGGTAATTGGTCCCAGCGGCAGCGGCAAAAGCACATTGCTGCGTACGGTAAACAGGCTGATTGATGTTTCGGACGGAGAAATTTTTCTGGACGGCGAAGATATTACCGGTATCGGCGGCAAAAAGCTGCGTGCGGTGCGCCGCAAGGTTGGCATGATTTTCCAAAACTATAACCTTGTATACCGTCTTTCCGTACTGCAAAACGTGCTGCATGGTTATTTAGGTTATCTTGACGGCATTAAAGGCATTTTGGGCATTTACCCGGAAGAAGAAAAGCTGCGTGCCATCAGCCTGCTTGAAGAAATGGGGCTGGGCGCATTCTGCTATAACCGTGCAGCCGATTTATCCGGCGGGCAGAAACAGCGCGTAGGTATTGCCCGGGCAATTATGCAGCGCCCCAAAATCATGCTGGCCGATGAACCGATTGCTTCGCTTGACCCTTCCAGTGCCAAAAACATTATGGATATTCTGGCAGGGCTTGTTAAAGAGCGGCAGATAACCTGTATTGTAAATTTACATCAGCTTGAGGTTGCCAAAAAATATTCTACCCGCATTATCGGTTTATCCAAAGGCACGATTGTGTTTGACGGCAAACCGGAAGAATTAACGGACGAGGTTGTGGAAAAAATATACGGCACAAGCAGTGCCAATTTAATTGGAGGGGCAGAAAGTGAAGAACAGCATATCAGTTATGCCGCCTGCTGAAAAAAGAATATATAATATCTTTTTTGTGGTAATTGTGCTGCTGTACGCTGTATGCAGCTTCTTTACGGAGTTTTCGCCGCTGGCGGTGCTAGCCAATCTAGACCAGTTCTGGCTGTTTTTGTCGGATGATTTTTTCCCGCCGCAGTTTCCTACCGATATAAGAATGTACAATATTCTGGACAGCGTGGCTGTAACCATTGCCATGGCCATTTCTTCAACCACTATTGCCGGAATACTGGCGTTTTTCACGGCGCTTTTTGCCAGTGAGCTGGTATCGCCGTTTCCCAAATGCGCCAAATTTGTGCGCGGCTTTGCTACCTTTTTGCGCAATATACCGGCGCTTGTCTGGGCGTTTATACTGTTTTCCTCGCTTGGCATTGGTACAGGCGTTGGTTTTGCGGCGCTTTTAATAACCAGCTTTGCCTTTATGGTAAGGGCGTTTACGGAAACCATGGAAGATATATCGGTAGATTGCCTTGAAAGCCTGGAAGCGGTCGGCGCAGGTTTCTGGCAGCGCGTGGCGCACGGTATTGTGCCTTCGTGCATCAGCGGTTTTCTGGCGTGGTTTTTGTACTGTATCGAGGTTAACGTCAGGGCGTCAACCATTGTAGGCATGGTTGGCGGCGGCGGTGTCGGCATGGTGCTGTTTTCGTACATTAAATCGTTTAATTACCACATGGCCTTTACCGTTATTTTAATTATAGCGGCGGTTGTAATTTTGGTTGACAGAATTACCGGTAAAATAAGAAAGGAACTGGAACAATGAAAGAGCCACTGGCGCAAAGCACTGTTGCTGTCCGTTATGGGTTTAACCATAAAATTAAAACAGAATGTGCTTACCAAAATAAAGCCATACCCGTATTTTTAGGCAGCACAGCCGCATTGTGCGTGCTCAGCCTTTTATATCTTGATGTTGACTGGATAAAGCTTGCCGGCCGTGTGCCGGATATGGGCAGTATATTTTACCGCCTGGCACAGTTCGATTTTAAATATATGGATTTAATTGCCGCGGCGATGTGGGAAACGCTTTCCATTACGGTGCTTTCCACATTGTACAGTGTTATTTTAGGTTTGTTCTTTGGCATGTTTGCGGCAGAAAATATTTTCCGTATGCGCTGGCTGTCGGTACTGGTACAGTCATGGTTTACCTTTTTGCGTGCTGTGCCGACGCCGGTATGGGTGCTTTTAATGATGGTATGCCTCGGCATGGGGCCTGCCGCCGGTATTGCCGGTTTGTGCGTGCATACAACGGCGTTTTTTACCCGTGCTTTCGCGCAGAGCTTTGAAAGCATCCCGCAGGAAACTATCGAAGCGCTGGAGGCAACTGGCGTTGACAGAATAGGCGTATTCTTCAACGCCGTGCTGCCTGCGGCACTTTCGCAGCTGGTAGCGTGGATTGCCATGCGCTTTGAAATAAACTTTTCGGAATGTGCCATTTTGGGCATGATTGGTGCGGGCGGCATTGGTTTTATCATTGCGCGCAGCATACAGGGCTATGAATACGGCACGGCAGGCGTGGCAATTGTGCTGGTGTTTGCCTTTGCCTATTCCATTGAAAGACTGTTCATTTTCATTAAAAATAAAATCCGTTGAATTGCTTTAATTTTAAACCCGCGGGCACAGCCCTGCGGGTAATTTTTTTGCTTTTTGCCGCCAGTTATTGTACAATAATAAGATAGTGAAATGTAAAACCTAAGGAGCGATAAATGTGAGTACAAATTTAGAAGTAGGTATTGTAGGCCTGCCTAACGTAGGCAAAAGCACGCTGTTTAATGCTATTACCAAAGCAGGGGCAGAAGCTGCCAACTATCCTTTCTGCACCATAGAACCTAACGTAGGCGTTGTAGATGTGCCTGATGCGCGCCTTAAAGTGCTGGGCGAAATGTTTAAATCCAAAAAAATCGTGCCTGCCGCCATGCGCTTTGTTGATATCGCAGGGCTTGTAAAGGGCGCGTCCAAAGGCGAAGGCCTCGGCAACAAATTTCTTGCACATATCCGCGAGGTTGACGCCGTTGCGCAGGTTGTGCGCTGCTTTGAAGACGGCAATATTACCCATGTTGAAGGCAGTATCGACCCGCTGCGCGATATTGAAATCATCAATACCGAATTGTGCCTCGCCGATATGGAAACAGTGGAAAAACGCCAGGAACGCCTTGTTAAGCTGTTAAAAACGGGCGATAAAAAAGTGCCGGTGGAAAAAGCCGTTCTTGATAAGGTTATGGAAGGTTTGGGCGAAGCCGTTCCGGCACGCCGCCTTGGGCTGACCGATGAAGAAAAGGAATTTTTGACGGAGCTGCACCTTTTAACCATGAAACCGGTGCTGTATGTTGCCAATGTTGCCGAAGATGAAGTGGCAGCGCCGGAAAACAACCCGCATGTGCAGGCCGTTATGAAATATGCCGAAGAAGAAGGCGCTGAAACGATTGTTGTTTCCGCCAAAATGGAATCGGAAATTGCCGAACTGCCGGAGGACGAAGCCAAGGAATTTTTGGAAATGGCAGGGCTTGAAGAAGCAGGCCTTGACCGCTTGATTAAAGCCGGTTTTAAACTGTTGGGCCTGATGACCTATTTAACCGCCGGTGAAACCGAAAGCCGTGCCTGGACCATTAAACGCGGCACCAAAGCACCGCAGGCAGCCGGTAAAATTCACAGCGATTTTGAACGCGGCTTTATCCGTGCCGAGATTGTATCTTATGATGACCTTGTAGCCTGCGGCAGCAAAGCGGCAGCGCGCGATAAAGGCCTTGTCCGCCTTGAAGGCAAAGATTATGTAATGCAGGACGGCGACGTTGTAGAATTCCGTTTCAACGTATAATAAAAAATTTGCTGTTTACAGCATAAAGCAGACAGTGTTTAAAGCACTGCCTGCTTTTTTTTGCGGCTTTTTACGGCAATATTTTTGTTTACGGTTAACATCATTAAGAAAATATTTCGTTTAAGTTAGTAATGTAAAACTTGGGCAAAGTAGGGTTAAAAGGCGGTAAATACGCTTGCGGGGCGCAAAATGGCTGGTTAAAATAGGAAAAAAGACGCAAATATGAGCAGTTTTAATGAGTTATGGAGGAATAAAAATGCTGCAATTAAAAAATATCCGCAAATCGTATGACGGTAAAGTCATTCTCGACAGTATTTCGCTGGATATTAATGACGGCGAAATAGTTTCTATTTTAGGGCCTTCCGGCAGCGGCAAAACAACACTTTTGAACGCAATTTTGGGGCTTACTGAAATTGACGGCGGGCAGATTATTTTTGACGGCAAAGACTTAACCAACGTGCCGATGAAAGACCGCGGCTTTAACATCGTATTTCAGGATTATGCACTGTTTCCGAATCTGAACGCCTACGAAAATATCGTTTACGGCCTGCGCAACAAACCGGGCATTTCCAGTGCTGAAGAGGTACAGGAACTCATCAGCCTGCTGGGCTTAAAGGAACATTTAAACAAACGCATTGACCAGCTGAGCGGCGGGCAGAAGCAAAGGGTTGCCCTGGCACGCACTTTGGTTATGAAACCGAAAATCCTGCTTTTGGACGAGCCTTTAAGCGCGCTGGACGGCGTTATTAAAGAATCCATCAAAGAGCGTATTCAGCTTATAGCCAAACAGTATCATTTAACCACCATCATTGTTACGCATGACCCGGAAGAAGCGCTGACGCTTTCCGACAAGGTGCTGATTATCAACGAGGGGCAGATTTCCCAGTTCGACCAGCCGCATGTAATTGTTACCCAGCCGCGTACCCAGTTTGTGGAAAAATTTATTTTATCGCAGCTGCGCATTAAGCGCGATAACATTTTCCGCCTGTTTGGCGAACCTTGTGCTTTTGCCGGAGTTGCAAGATGAACAGAAAAAGCTTTGAATTAAAATTTTGTTTTTTGTTTGTGAGCGTTGTGTTTGCTTTCTTTTTGGGGCTGCCGCTGGCAAACCTGGCATACAAATCCTTACAGACAGGCAGCGGCACAGGCCTTGGCAATTATGCTGCCATTTTAACTGACGATGCCTTTTTAACGGCGTTCCGCAACAGCTTTGCAATCTCCGCACTGGAAGCTGCCATTACCACGGTTGCGGCGTTTATACTGGCTTACGGGCTGCATTTAACGCGCATACCGGGCAAAATAAAAGAAGGATTGCAGCTTGTGGTTATGATGCCGATGTTTTTGCCCTCCATTACCTACGGTTTTGCCGTTATTTACTCTTTCGGCAAGCAGGGGCTGATAACAAAACTTGTCGGTGAGCAGCTGTTTCCGATTTACGGCTTCTGGGGGCTTTTGATTTCGTTTATTGTTTATACCCTGCCGCCGGCGTTTCTGGTGCTGTATAACGCGTTCTTTTATATCGATAAGAACTTTATTACGGTATCGAAAATTATGGGCGACAGCCCGCTGCGCACTTTGTGGATGACGAGTGTGCGCCCGCTTTTGGGCAGCCTGATGGCGGCGTTTATTTTGTCGTTTTTCCTCAGCTTTACGGATTTCGGTATTCCGGTATCCATCGGCGGCGAATACAATATGATTGCCGTTGAGCTGTACATGAAAATGATGGGTGCCCTGCCTGATTTTGAACGCGGCAGCGTTATAGCAATGGCAATGCTGGTGCCTTCCGTTATCAGCGTTATGCTGCTCCGCTATATGGAAAAATTCAATTTCCGCTATAACAAAATCAGCCGTTATGAGGTGCAGCGCTCCTTTATACGCGACGGTGCTTTCGGCTTGTTTTTTGCAGCGGTTGCACTGCTGTTTGTTTCGGTTTTTGCCATTATGTTCATTGTGCCGTTTGTAAAAAGCTGGCCGTACCAGCCGGTGTTTACGCTTGATACCTTAAAACGCGTGCTCAGCGATAATTCGCTGGTTGATGTTTATGTAAACTCCTTAATGGTGGCGGGCATTACGGCGGTGGCAGGTACGGTGCTGTGCTACGCGGCAGCTATGGTTAATGCGCGCAGCGACCTTAACAAATACTGCAAAATTATTATGGACGTTATTGCCATGGTAACCAATACGGTGCCGGGCATGGTGCTTGGCGTTGCATTCATCTTTATCTTTTCGGGTACGCCGCTGCAAAGCACGTTTGCAATTTTAATAATTGCCAACATCCTGCACTTTTTCACCACGCCGTATTTAATGATTAAATCTTCGCTTTCCAAAATGAATGAATCGTGGGAAACCACGGGCCTTTTAATGGGAGATACCTGGCTTAAAACGGTAATTAAAGTAGTAATACCCAATTCAAGGGCAACTATTTGCCAGATGCTGAGCTACTTTTTCGTTAACGCCATGGTAACCATCAGCGCCATTGTTTTTCTGGCAGGTGCGCGGACAATGGTTATTACCACCAAAATTAAGGAGCTGCAATATTTTGAAAAATTTGACGCAGTGTTTGTATTGTCACTCCTGATTTTCTTTACCAACGTGGTGGCTAAAACCTTCTTCGACAAACTTGCTGAACAGGAGGAAATTCCTCTTTATAAAAAAATTAAAAATTTATTCAAAGCAAAGGAGAATCCCAATGAAAAATTTTGCTAAGTTGTTAACCACAGCACTGATGATTGGCTGCCTGGCAGCAGGTATCGCCGGATGCGGCGGCAGTGAAGGCGGCAAGGACGCAGCCGCAGTAAAACAAACCGTAATTTACACTAATTCCGATGAAGAAGCGCAGACCGCAATGAAAAACGCACTTGATAAAAACGGTTTTGAAGGAAAATACATTATGCAGTCTTTCGGTACTTCCGAACTTGGCGGTAAGCTTGCTGCCGAAGGCAAAAACATTGAAGCCAATGTTGTAACCATGACCAGCTATTATTTAGACAGCGACCAGAAACAGCATCCGATGTTCCTTGAAATTAAAGACGCAGCCAAACCGCTGGCAGAACACCCCAACTTTTATGTGCCTGTGCTTGGCAACTGCGGCGCACTGTTTGTAAACACCGAAGAACTTAAAAAAGCAAACCTGCCGATGCCGAAAGCTATTAAAGATTTGGCAGACCCGATGTATAAAGGCCATATTTCCGTACCTGATATTACCGGTTCTTCTACCGCATGGCTGATGACACAGGCTGTGCTTAACGAATACGGCGATGAAGAAGGCGCCAAAATCATGAAACAAATCGAAGCCAACGCTATGCCGCATCTGGAAAAATCCGGCTCCGGCCCGCTGAAAAAAATCCGTGCTGGTGAAGTTGCAGTAGGTTTCGGCCTGCGCCATCAGGCTGTTGCCGATAAAGCCAAAAGCCTGCCGGTTGATTATGTAGACCCTGTTGAAGGCAACTTTATGCTGACTGAATCCGTTGCTGTTATTGATAAAAATGCTGCCGAAAACGAACAGGCTAAAAAAATTGCCGAATGCATTCTTAAAAATGCCCGTCCGGAACTTTTGAAAATTTACCCGGTAGCATTGTTTGAAGGCGAAAAGGTTGACGATGCCAACAAACCGGCTAACCCGAAAGTTTACAAAGAGCCTTTAACCGTAGAACTTTTGCAAAAACATCAGGACCTTATCAAAAAATAAATCAGGTGACATAAATGGATAAAAATACTTATAAACTTTTAACTCCCGGCCCTTTAACGACTACGGAAACCGTTAAGGAAGCCATGCAGATTGACCGCTGCACCTGGGATGAAGATTATAAAAATATGACGCAGGAAATTCGCGCCGGTCTTTTAAAACTTGCCCATGCAGATAATGGCGATTACACTACGGTGCTGATGCAGGGCAGCGGAACCTTTGGCGTTGAAAGTGTGCTTTCCGGCGTAATTTCCAGTACGGATAAAGTGCTGGTTTTGCAAAACGGCGCATACAGCAAACGCATGGTGGAAATGTGTGATTACCACGGCATTAAGTACGTGGTTTACGAAGAAGATTATGCGCACGTACCCGACCCGGCCATTGTAGAGGACGTTTTAAAATCCGACGGGAACATTACCCATATTTCCATGGTGCACAGCGAAACTACCAGCGGCCTTTTAAATGACATTGCAGCCATTGGTGAACTTGCTAAAAAATATAACAAAAAATTTATTGTAGACGCTATGAGCAGCTTTGGCGGCGTTGATATTAACGTGCCTGAACTTGGCATTACCTATCTTGTAAGCAGCGCCAACAAATGCATTCAGGGCGTGCCCGGCTTCAGCTTTATTATTGCCAAAGTCAGCGATTTAAAACAAACCAAGGGCATCGCCCGCAGCCTTTCGCTTGATTTATATGCCCAGTGGGAAACCATGGAAAAAGACGGCGGCAAATGGCGTTTTACTTCTCCTACCCATGTTGTGGCGGCTTTCAGCCAGGCGCTTAAAGAACTGGCAGCAGAAGGCGGCATTACCGCAAGGAATGCACGCTATACAGCAACCAACAGGGCTTTGCGCAAAGGCATGGAAGAACTTGGTTTTAAAGCCTATATCGACGAAGCACATCAGGGGCCGATTATTACAACTTTTTTCTACCCCGAAAACTGCAAATTTACCTTTGCAAAAATGTACGCTTATTTAAAAGAACACGGCTATGTAATTTACCCGGGTAAGCTTACAGATGCGGAAACCTTCCGTTTGGGCAATATCGGCGAAATTTACATGGACGATGTGGAAAAAATCCTTGGTATTTTTAAGAATTTTGTAAGCGCTGAAAATTAAGAATAAGTGAATTCAAAAAGCCAGAGGCATTTGCTTCTGGCTTTTGTGCTGTATTGGGCAGCTGTGGCAGATTTTAATTTTGCTGTTGGAACAGGTGCTTTTAAAGAGTTGTACGGCATGGACTTTTAATTTTCTGCTATGTGCTGTAATTAGTTTTTTGTTTTTATGGCAGCCTAAATAAAAACACCCGCGCTTTACAGCACGGGTGTTAATTTTTGTAAGGCTTTAAGGCTTATTACAGAGCGGCGGGAATTTCACCGTCGTCGGAAAGTTTGCCTTTAAGGTCATGGTCAACCATTGCGCATACGCAAGCATCGGACCATACGTTTTCAGCGGTTTCGATCATGTCGATAATGGTGTAAATCGGAAGGATAATACCCATTAAGCCAATCGGTGCGCCAATGCCTGCCATCAGAGAGAGGGTCAGGAAGTAGCAGCCCATCGGTACGCCTGCGTTGCCTACTGCAGCAAGAACTGCAATGCATACCCAGGTCAGCATGGTGGTCATGGTCAGTTCAAAACCGGCATTCTGCATAATGAACAGGGAAGTTACCAGAATGAAAGCTGCGCAGCCGTTCATGTTGATGGTGGTGCAGATAGGCAGTACGAAGCGGGAAACCTTCGGGTTGCATTTCAGGTTCTGTTCGGAGCATGCCAGGGTTACAGGCAGGGTACCGGCAGAGCTCTTGGTAAAGAGTGCAACAGCGATTGCCTGGCCCATCTGGCGCATAACGTAAATCGGGTTAAGGCCGCGGATTACAAGGATAATCGGCAGAACGATGAAGAACTGAATAGCGTTGCCGAGCATTACAACTGCGGTGTATTTGCCCAGTGCGCCAACGATTACGCCTGCTTCAATCTGTGCGGAAAGCTGGCCTGCGAAAGCAACGATACCAATCGGCAGAACATAAAGGATAGCACGGATAAGGGTGAATGCCAGTTCCTGAACGCCCTGAATGATTTTAAGGAGTGCTTCGCGGTTTTCGGTTTTCGGCATGAAAGCCAGTGCCAGGCCAACGGCAGCAGCGATAAGCATAACGGAAAGTACGTTGCCGGAAAGGAACGGAGCCAGTACGTTGTTAGGAATAACGCCGAGAATGTGGTCATAGTAGCTGAGTGCTGCTACGCTCTGGCCTTTAACAACATCGGAGCCTGCGTTAACAATTTCTGCCGGCAGGTTATCCGGGGCAATGTACAGGTACAGGCCAAGGCCGATAAAGGCGGCTAAAAATGTAGTAAGTAAGGTATACACAACAGCGTGTGCAAAAATAATACCGGTTTCTTTGTTGCCGCCAAGAGCTGCCAGCGTGGTGATAACCGCCAGCGCGATAGTAGGAACTGCAATGAACTGGAACAGGCGGGTAAATACGGTTGCTACGAAATTAAAGAATTCGTTCAGCGCCGGAATGCCCATCCAGCCTAAAACAGCGCCGAGAATCAGTGCCGCAAACCACAAAACAAACTGGCTGTTATTGGATTTAGCCTTGGTTTCACGGATGATGGAATCGGCTGTTTCCTTCACATCAACTTTCTTCTTTTCGTCAGTCATGTGAGATACCTCTTTTCTTTTTTATTTTGCAAAGTAATGATGAAGCCATGCCGTTACTTCGCTTTATAAAATTAATTATACCATATAATGCCATAATAGCAAGGAAAAAGTATACACTAATTCAATAATGCTATGCTTTTTGTAAAAAATATTTAAAAATTCAGATAATGCCCGAAGTAAATTTACAAAAGAACTGCGGGCAGCAGGCGGTAATTTTCTTATTTAATATGTTATAATTAAATTATCTTACAAATGAGGTGAAAGCAATGAGAAAATTTTTGTTAAGCCTTACGGCTGTTTTTACTTTAATGCTTTTTAATGCGGCGTGCGTTATGGCGGCGGAATTCGGGCCGGGGCAGCGCACAATCGAGCTTTTGGGCGGCGCTTTAAACAGCGATAAGCATCCGGTGCATCTTGTTGTTGAACAAACCATTGATATGAAAGAAGTGCTTGAGCCTGATGCCTACGCCAAGCTGACGGCGGCGCAGAAAGTGCATTACATCCGCACGGAATATAATGAAATGAACGGCATTAATGCCGAGCGCAGCGTAACCACCGACGGCGAGGGCAAAGTTGTGCGCGATTACTGCAGCTTCGCCAAAGGCGGGCGCTGGTATTTTATAGATTACGTTAATAAAACTTATGATGAACTTCCAGCCTTGCCGGGAATGAGCCTGCCATTTGCGGAAACTCTGGTAAGCTGGTTTAACGAACGCCCGCAGAGCGGCAACGACAGCCTTACAGGCTATGATTATGACCAGATGACGCAGGGCGAACGCGTAATGTTCTTTTACTTTGCCAAAGGCACTGCCGAATGGAAAGGCTACGAAGTTAATACCCTGCCGCGCTTTACCGTGGTTGAAATGAGCGAAACTGTGGATGCAGAAACCGCCTTTGCACTGCCGCCTGCCGGTTTTACCAAAAAAGCCAATGAGCAGATGCGCAATTACGCCAACAGACTGATGCAAAACAGGTAACGGAGCGGTGATTATGAAAAAGTTTTTCTCTGTGCTGGCAGTTGTGTGCTTAATGCTTTTAGTACTTTCTTCCGCCGCTTTTGCGGATGAAATAGAAGATGTGGAAGCAGGCAACGCATATATTCCGGAAGATACGGTTATAAATTTAATATTGCTTGATAAACTTGACAGCAACGTTAATAAAAAAGGCGATACAGTTAATTTTGAACTGAAGGATGATCTTGCGGTAGAAAATATAGTTATCGTGCCGAAAGGGACAAAGTTCAGCGGCGTTATACGCAAGGCACACGGCAGCCGCATTTTTAACCAGAGCGCGGTTATACGCATTAAGCTTGATGATGTGCTGCTTGCCAACGGCAAACCAGTCAGCTTTAAGCAGGATGTAAAAATTAAAGGCGGCATTAATTACGCCAACATGGCAGTAGGCACGGCAATAGGTTTTGTGGTGCCGTTTTCGGGAATGTTTTTTAAAGGCCGGGAAATCGACTGCCCGCCCGGCACAATAATAGATTATAAGCTTAATGACAATGTTGATTTGGGACTGACCAAAATGGATCTGGTGCAGATGAAAAGCCGCGAACGCGCACAGAATACGGCGGCTTAAAGAAAACAGGCAGAAGTATGCTGATAACCTGTAAAGCTGCTGCCTGTTTATTTTTATTGTAAAATTAATTGCTGAACGCTCAAAATGTCAGTTGCTGAAAAATAAAAAATCCTGCTTAAAAAAGCAGGATTTTTTGGTTTATGGTGCCTCAGCACAGAATCGAACTGTGGACACAAGGATTTTCAGTCCTTTGCTCTACCAACTGAGCTACCGAGGCATAATGGCGACCCGGATGGGACTCGAACCCACGACCTCCGCCGTGACAGGGCGGCATTCTAACCAACTGAACCACCGGGCCTCATGTCAGTGTCCTGACAGATATAAATATTACCATAAAAATCACGTTAGCGCAAGCCTTTTTATAAAATTTTGTTAAATTGGTGCGATTTATTTTAAAAACTTAACAAACGCATTAATTTTCGGCGTTTTTATGGTATAATATTTTTTAAGGTTTTATAATTAACAGCATTCATCATACAGGAGGTTTCCCCTATGCTTACAGCCCCGGATTGGGCTCTTGGCAGCCAATACCTGCGCGAAAACGCGCCCGAGCTTATCCCTTTTATCGACAAATACGGCGTCTGCACCTTGCAGCCCGAAGCGCCGCAAAAATATTTCGGCACGCTTTTAACCGGCATTATCTCCCAGCAGCTTCCGCCGGAAGTCAGCCTTGCAATGGTTAAAAAGCTGGAAGAAACCGTTGGTACACCTATCACGCCTGAGGCGGTCGCCGTTGCCAGCGACGAGGCACTGTGTGCGTGCGGAATTATGCAGCAAAAGGTAATTTACTTAAAAGGCTTTGCCGACGCTGTTTTAACCGGCAAAGTTACCATGGACAAATTTGACAGCATGACTGACGCCGAAATTACCAAGCAGCTTACGCAGATTAAAGGGCTTGGTCAATGGACGGCGGAAATGTTTTTGCTTTTGGCTTTGTGCCGCACGGATATTGCGCCGACGGCGGATTTTATTTTTCAGAAGCGTGTGAAAGAGATTTTTAATTTAAGCGCCATGCCGAAGCGCAAACAGATTTTAGAGCTGACGGAACACTGGCGTCCGTGGCGTTCGCTTGCCGTTTGGTATTTGTGGCAGGAAGTTTAAAAAGCGCATAAAAATAACCCGTTACCGGCCTAAACCGGCAGCGGGTTATTTTATGTTGAAGGGTATTAACTGTTTAAATGCCTTGTGGCAGCCCTGTTTACATCAAAAACGTTTATCAGCTCGGTTACCGCCTGGCTGGGCGATACTACTCCGTTGACAACCGCTTCCATTACGGCAGGCATTCTGCCTTTAATAACAGGGTCTTCGTAGAACAGGTTGTGCAGATGTTCGTTAATCATGCTGTTAACCCATGCCAGCACCTGTTCTTTGCGGCGGCGTTCAAATACGCCGCTTTCTTTGGTAACTTTTTCAAATTTGCGCATAACGGCCCACAGCTCTTCAAGCCCTGTTTTCTGCAGAGCCGAGCAGCGGTAAGCGTGCGCCTTCCAGCCTTCGGTATACGGGCGGATAAATTCAATCATGCGCTCGTATTCGCCCTGGGCAACAATGGCCTTGGGCAGGTTATCGCCGTCGGCCTTGTTGACGACAATTGCATCGGCAAGTTCCATAATGCCTTTTTTAATGCCTTGCAAATCGTCGCCGGCGCCCGTAAGCACAACCAGCATGAAAAAGTCAACCATTGACCTTACCGTGGTTTCCGACTGGCCTACGCCGACGGTTTCCACAAGTATTACATCGCAGCCTGCCGCTTCGCACAAAAGCATTGTTTCACGGCTTTTGCGCGCAACGCCGCCCAGCGTGCCCTTTGCCGGGGACGGACGGATAAAGCAGTTAGGCTCGCGCGATAAAAGCTGCATTCTTGTCTTGTCACCTAAAATTGAACCGCCGGTGATGGAGCTTGTGGGGTCAACCGCAAGTACGGCTACATGATACCCCATTTTGCAAAGCATCATGCCGAAGGCTTCAATAAAGGTACTTTTACCGGCGCCCGGCACACCTGTAATGCCGATGCGCAGCGCTTTGCCTGTACGCGGCAAAAGTGCCTGCAATACACGCTGAGCCTTATCAAAATCTTTCGGTGCATTACTTTCAATTAAAGTAATAGCCTGAGAAAGGATCATACGGTTACCTTCGCTGACGCCCTTAATAAGCTCTTCCGGCGACAGGCGTTTGCGTACAGGAAAACGTTTCATTGCCGTTTCGGGAACGTATTTTGTTTCCGTAACGCTGTTTACCGCACTGTCAATGCCGCGCATAACAGAGCAGGCAAAATTAGGGTCTTTTTTCAGCGGCACCCAGCTTGGGCGCGGGTCTTTTTCACCAGTTTCAGGCATTTAAATCACCTCAATCCTCTTTAGCTCCTTCTTTAGCGCGTTCTACAAGCATCTTAAGCAGTTGTACGCAGCATTTAGGGATATTGGTACCAGGCCCGAAGATAGCAGCGGCACCATGTTCATACAAGTAATCATAATCCTGCGCCGGGATTACGCCGCCGATGGTAACGAGGATATCCTCGCGGCCGCGTTTTTTAAGTTCTTCAACCAGCGCCGGGAGCAGGGTTTTGTGGCCTGCTGCAAGAGAGGAGAAGCCAACCATATGTACGTCGTTGTCCACTGCGTCCTGAGCGGTTTCTTCCGGAGTCTGGAACAGCGGGCCAACGTCAACGTCCCAGCCCATATCCGCAAAGGAGGTTGCCAGTACTTTCTGTCCTCTGTCGTGACCGTCCTGGCCCATTTTGGCAAGGAAGATACGAGGACGGCGGCCTTCAATTTTTTCAAATTCATTAGCAAGCTGATTAGCTTCTTTAAGGTCATCGCTGCCGCCGAATTCGGTGGAATACACGCCGGATACGGTATGGATAACCGCGTTGAAACGTCCGGAAACTTTTTCAACCGCATCGGAAATTTCGCCGAGGGATGCACGGTCGCGTGCTGCCTGTACGGCCATTTCCAGCAGGTTGCCGTTGTCCCTGCTTTCAGCAGCCTTGGTAATAGCTTCAAGGTCGCGGCGTACTTTATCGTTATCACGGTTACGTCTCAATTCTTCAAGGCGTCTGATTTGTGCATTGCGTACTGCGGTGTTATCAATGGACAGTACGTTCAGCGGGTCTTCCTTCAGCAGGCGGTATTTGTTCAGGCCGACAATGGTTTCTTTACCGCTGTCGATGTTAGCCTGACGGCGTGCAGCGCATTCTTCGATACGCATCTTAGGCAGACCGGTTGCAATAGCTTTGGCCATGCCGCCCAGTGCTTCGACTTCCTGGATATGTGCCCAGGCACGGCGGATGATTTCGTTGGTGAGGTATTCCAGATAGTAGGAACCGCCCCAAGGGTCGATAATCTTGCAGACCTTGGTTTCATCCTGAATGTAAAGCTGGGTGTTACGTGCAAGACGTGCGGAGAAGTCAGTCGGCAGTGCGATTGCTTCGTCAAGCGCATTGGTGTGCAGCGACTGGGTGTGGCCGAGCGCTGCGGACATTGCTTCCATACAGGTACGGGCAATGTTGTTGAACGGGTCCTGTTCGGTAAGGGACCAGCCGGAAGTCTGACTGTGAGTACGCAGTGCCATGGATTTCGGGTTCTTTGCGCCGAAGCTCTTCAGAATCTTTGCCCACAGTACACGTGCAGCCCTCATCTTGGCTACTTCCATAAAGTAGTTCTTGCCCATATCCCAGAAGAAGGACAGACGTTTTGCAAAAGCGTCTACCGGCAGGCCAGCCGCTTCGCCGGTGCGGATATATTCCATGCCGTCGGCAAGAGTATAAGCAAGTTCCAGGTCGCAGGTTGCGCCGCATTCCTGAATGTGGTAACCGGAAATGGAAATGCTGTTGAACTTAGGCATGTATTTGGTGGTGTATTCAAAAATATCGCCGATAATACGCATTGACATTGCAGGCGGATAAATATAGGTGTTACGCACCATGAACTCTTTCAGAATATCGTTCTGAATAGTACCGGCCATAATGGATTTATCTACGCCCTGTTCTTCACCGGATACGATGAAGAATGCCATGATCGGCAGTACAGCGCCGTTCATTGTCATGGAAACGGACATCTGGTCCAGAGGAATACCGGAGAACAGAATGTTCATATCCAGCATGGAGCAAACGGATACGCCTGCTTTACCAACATCGCCTACAACGCGCGGGTTATCTGCGTCGTAGCCGCGGTGGGTCGGCAAGTCGAACGCAATGGAAAGGCCCTTCTGGCCTGCGGCCAGGTTGCGGCGGTAAAATGCGTTGGATTCTTCTGCGGTAGAGAAACCTGCGTATTGACGGACGGTCCACGGACGGAAAACGTACATTGTGGAATAAGGCCCGCGCAGGAACGGAGGAATACCGCTCATAAAATCAAGATGGTTGCATTTATCATAAATGTCTTTGGTATAAAGCGGCTCAACGGGAATACGCTCCAGTGTAGTATCGTAAAGCGCGTCATAACCTTCACCCATCTTGGCTTCCAGATTTTTCTTCCATTCCTCATAAGAACAAGAGGGATGGTCAGGAAGAGAGATTTTCGTGAAATCAGGATTCATGCTCGTCATTATTCAATCATCCCCTTCTTCTTCTGCAGCATGCGCAAAATTTCATAGCAGTTAGCAGAGACGCTGATAAAATCATCTACGCCGGCAGCTCTGTACTGTTCTTCCAGGTCTTTCGGTGCAGCGCCTGCAAGGAACAGGGTTGCGCCTTCCGGCAGAACTTTTTTCAGTTCAGGTGCCAGTGCAGGTACGATTTCCGGATAAGTAGCATCGGTGGAGCAGATAACGGCAACGTCATAATGTTCGGCAGCAGCGGCTTTTACGCATTTTTCAATAGCGGTACCGTCTTCGCCGTCCTGGAAGCCGTCGTTCAGATGAACGTTGAATTCGCCAACCTGCAGGAAGCTGGTGGAGAAATCTGCCCTTGCTTTATGCTGAGGAATCGGTCCCATGTTGGCAAGGAATACTTCGATGTTTTTGCCGGTTTCCTTTATGTATCTTTCGGTATCGAAACGCAGTGCTTCATAGCGTTCGGTCCAGTGATGAACAGCAATCGGCTCAACGGTTACATCGCCTGCGGCTGCGCCTCTTGCAGCGGCAACCTCGGCAACGGTAGCGCCTGCGGCGAAAGCATCTTCTGCTTTTTCAACAGTGTCAACGCCGGCAAGCTTTTCTTTAAGATATTCGGTGTCGATATCACCGCGGAAAGCTTCAACAGCGGCAACGCGCAGTTTTTTAAGTTTTTCCGTATCTTCGGGGCGCGGGTCAAGCGGTTCTTCCGTCATGTTCGGATACATGTTAACGCCAACGGCGCGGTCTTTGCGGTAATCAAGGTTTTTAAAGCGCTGTTCAAGCACGGCGGCAATGGTTTTCTGCGGATAACCTTCTTTTAAAGCAGCGGTAATGCCGCCCATGCCTTCAACCTTCTGGAATTCGGCCCAGATTTTTTCGGCAATTTCTTTGGTCAGGCTTTCAACTGCCCAGGAACCGCCGGCAGCGTCAATCGGGCGCAGCATGCCGAATTCTTCCTGCAGCATAACATGCAGGTTTCTTGCGATACGGCGAGAGAATTCGTCGCCTTTGCGGATCATCTCGTCAAACGGAGCGTTTTCGTAGGTGTTTACGCCGCCGACAACGCTGGAGAACGTCTGCGTGGTATTGCGCAGCATATTAACATACGGGTCGATAACGGTTTTGGTAAATCTGGAAGAACGGCCGTGTACCATAATGCTGCGGTCGGCTTCTTCAGCACCGAATGCTTCCATAATGGCTGCCCAAACCTGGCGCAGTGCGCGCAGTTTGGCAATTTCCATAAAGAAGTTAGCGCCCTGGTTAAAGCAGAAATACAGCGAAGATGCTGCGTCTTTCAGGCTTACGCCGCGTTTAAGCATCTGGCAGATGTATTCAACGGCTTCGGCAAAGGTGTAAGCAACTTCCTGTACGGCTTCAGCGCCGCCGTCGGTAAATACTTCGCTGCGTACAAATACGGTGCGCAGTTCGGGTGCGTTTGCTTTAGCCCATTTAATGCTTTCAGCCATATCGTCATACAAAGCGTCAAGGCTTGCTTTGCTGCTACCTTTTCTAATCAGCTCGCCCAGCGGGTCAGCGCCAATAACGCCGCGCAGGCATTTAACATCTTTGCCCTGTGCTTTAAGCACGGCGCTGGTAAGGCCCAAAAGGTTAACTGCGGTTGCGCCGGTGTACATCATAACCGGATATTTTTCAAAATCCAGTCCGTTTAAAAGTACATTCATATCGTCCGCAGTAGTTACGTTGACGCCCTCGTCGCCGGGTTTTTCGGCGTCGGCAACGTCAACCGCGTTAAGGGTTGCCGTATCAAACTTAATGTTATAAACAGTAGAACCCTTATCTATTTCATGCTTCAGCAATTCATTGTTTTCAGCCGGCATCGTTTCATCGCAGCTCTGGGCAATGCCCCAGGGCTCATGGATATAACCGTTAACCGTGCTGCCGCGTAAAAAGTCGCCCATGCCGGGATAATCATCAGTCGGCAGAATTTCATCGGTATCCTTACGGGTGTAAATAGGTTTAAAGGTAATGCCCTCATAGTTTTTGGTGTACATTATCTTGTCAAACGGTTTGCCTTTAAGCAAAGCGTTGCAGGCTTCAACCCATTCGTCCCATGTCGGCGGTGTAAATTCGTCAAAAGTTACTTCCGGAAACTCGGTAACTTTTTCCGACTTTCTCAACATGGCTTCAAGTTCTTTATCCGTCAAAGGTTTATCGCCGATAACGTCAACTGCTTGTTTTTGTTGTTCTTCAGCCATACTTATATCCTCCTTTATTTAATAAAACGGCTTTAAAACTAACACATGTTTTAATAATCACCCCCTTAAATATCTATGCGGCATAACGCCGCTTGTCAGCTTTGCGGCTTAAATTCCTTAAGCCTTCTATATTCCACTCTCGTCCTGCCGTGTTCACGCTCTGGTGTCATCGAATCGTTAACAATCAGGCTGCCGAGAGCTGCTGCCGGTTCACTGCCGCGGCACTGCAAAAAATTAACATAATATTCAATCTGAGGCAGGTCTTCACCATCGGCATAAAAAACCTGCAGCATGTTATCATCGGCTTTGGCCGCATAAGGGCTTACAGCTTCAAAAAACGCAGTTAAAACACTGCCTACGTCAATAATTTTGGGGTTGAACCAAACCGCCGCGCCAAAGGCTGCCGTACCGTCAAAGGCAATGCCCTCGCCCGGCACAACTTCTTCAACGCCGCGCAAATCTTTAAAAATTTCTTTTGCATCATAGCCATCGCCACCGGCGAGAAAAATCCTTTTCATCGTTCTGCCTCCTTTTCAGCCAAAAAATAAAGCCATCATATTCCGCTAAGTATGATGGCTTTATTCATTTACAGTTCTAACCGTAAATGAAGTGGAGAGGAAAAAACATTTAACTAGAACTTGAGAATGTCAATTGGCAGTTTGTCCAGAACTGCGGCAAACAACACGGACAACATCGATGGCCTGACTAACTCCTGTGTCACGCCATCATATGACACAGGCCGGATAAAGGAAATAAAAAACCGTTTTCCAAAGCAGGGCAGTTATAACTGTCCTTTTGAAAAACGGAAAAAGTCTAAGCAACATATTTTAACTATGTTCCAAACACTTCTCCCCGTCTCTCGCAGGTCAAATGAAGATGTATCTTACAGGCAGTTCTTCTGACTCAGATTCATCGCTTCCTTCGCCTTCCCAGCTTTGGCCAGTGACATTAATGAAGGTTGCTCCTCTTTACAGCGGCGGGACCGTGCCGGACTTGCACCGGCTTCTCTATTAAGTTTCCACACCTGTAATTCCATATTGATTTGTTGTGCTAATTATATTATTACTTATTTGATTTGTCAACACATTTATTTTTTATTTTCATTTTTATACTTTTATCAATTGTTTTTACTTTTACTTTACTTTTTAGTTTTATTGATATATAATCTCATTAAGCTGCAATATTTAACTGCCCATACTTATAACAAATGCAGCTTCAAATCATTTCCCACTTTTTTAAAAGCTTCGGCTGCCGTTTTTCACAAGACTCTCCGCAATAAACAGTACCTGTCCGGCAGCCGGGGCTTTTATTTTTTTTACCCATAACGGCATAATATACGCAAAAACAGCAAATCCCCCGGTTAAGGGGGATTTGCTGTTTCACTTTCTGCATTAATTTTTATATAAAACCGGCTTTGCAATTCCTAAAACAAATGCCGGTGGCTATTTTAGAAAATAAGCCATGCAAGCGCCGCGCCGATAAGGCACATTGAAAGGCCCCATGCCATCAGCTGGTTAAACAGTTTGCGTTTATCCATTTCAGCAGTAGCTGCGCCAACAGTCAAAGCGCCAAGCGTTGAAAGCGGGCTGGCATCGACAATAAAGCTGCCAAGGCATACACCCGAGAACACGCTTACCAGGTCGCCGCCAACCTGCTCTACAAGGCCCGGGATAAGCGGGAGAAATGTAGGCAGTACAACGCCGATAGAGCTTGAATAAGCTGAAATTAAACCGGGTATAAAGGTTGCCACAAAAGTAAGGTTACCCGGGCTGGAAATGCTTGCAATCATATCGATAAACATATCCATACCGCCTGTTTTGCCCATCAGGCCAACAAGCACCGAGATACCGCAAATCATCATTAACGCGCCCCAGGGAATACCTTTAACCAGCACTTCTTTTTCATCGGCACATTTTAAAAGAATTAAAACAGTACCAACAAAAATACCCAAAAGGCCTACGTCAAATTTAAACACTAAAGCACCTACCAGCATTACGCCGATACCCAAAAGCGTAAGATAATGCTGATACTCATATTTTAATTTCTGCAAAGCGGCAATTTCTTCACCCATATCCTCATCGCTTACGCTTGCCGCACCTTTGCCGAAATCATTTTTAATAAGCTTTAATCCGCTAAACAAAATATAAGCAACAATATTTATAATCAAGTTTGCAATAGCGGAATTAATAAATAATTGCGTGGAAATATCCGGCATACCGGCAGATTGAATAATGCTGCCTGCAATAGCACCGGAAGGGGTAATAGGCGACATACAAGCGGCATTAGCACCGTTAATGCAAAGAATAGCCATTAAAAACGGATTGATTTTTAATTTGCTGGCAACGCTCATTGCCGGAGGAGCTAAAAGAGCAACTACAGGAATAGGGCCGGGGCCAATTGCCGATAAAATAAAACCAAGAACAAAGAATGCAAACGGAACAAGGCTTGCTTTGCCTTTTACCAGCTTAATGCAAGTACCGCACAGCCTGTCCAATGTGCCGTTATTTTGGGCAATGCCAAACAAATAAGTAACACCAAGCAAAATAATAAATAAACCTGCAGGAAAGCCTGCGATAACTTCGCTGACTTTCATACCACCGATTAAAATACCTACAATAAAGCTGAATGCCAACGCCAGCATACCAACGTTATATGGCAAAAAGCAGGAAATCAACACCACAACTAATAATGATACTAACGATATTAATGCAATTGACACAATAACATTCCTCCTGTTAATTATGCTTATTTAATTTACTGTTTATTTTTAGCTGTTTAACAAAATGTAAACAACACAGTAAATTGTAATAAGCTCAGTAATTGAAGCTGCAAGATAATGCTTCCTTAATGATTTTAAAGTTTTCATAAAATCACCTCCAATTAAAAACAAATATCGTATTTCAGCACCGGCCAAAATAAAAGCAATGCCATTATTTTTTTCGCCATACCTCCATACAAATAAAAAACCTTCTTTAGGTAAGCTAAAGAAGGAATAGAAACTAAATAGTTACTAATTCGCCTTCCCTATCGCTCGTAAGTACAGCCTGTACATACCGCCTGCTGGCTAAAATAAGGCTTCTTTGCTTTATAATTACAGCGGCGTGACCGCAACGGAATTTAACCGTTTTTCAGGTATGCACATTAAATTTTTAATTGACAAGCTGATTAATTTAAAATAAAATAACTTTAATCTTATTTCAAACAATATTCCAAAAACATCTTATGGCTTAATTATATATTCAGTTAATTAGTTTGTAAAATTGCAAAATCTACTGTTAAATAGTCCCAATAAGACTATTTAACAGGCAATTACCGGAGGAAATATGGATATTGAAATCTACAAAAACTTCCTGACAATCGTTAACACAAGTAATATTACCCAGGCTGCCGAAGAACTGCACATTACACAATCGGCGTTAAGCAAGCAGATAAGAATGCTTGAAGATTTTTATGGCTGCGAGCTGATACTTTCCGCCCGCGGGAGGCAAAAAATAATACTTACCGAAGCGGGGCGCATTTTATATGACAAGGCTTCGCACATCTGCAATCTGGCGGATTCAGCAAAGGATGAATTGCAAGATGTTAAGGCAGGTTTAACCGGTACCCTGCGGCTAAGCATAGCTTATTCACGTTCGACTTTGCTGATGGAACGCACTTTAAAATATTTTGCCTTAAAATACCCCAAAATTACTTTTGATATTAAAGAAGCAATTGCCGCCGAACAGACGCAGCAGCTTTTAAACGGCATCAGCGAACTTGGCATTACTTTAACCAATTTAAGCTCGCCAGATTATTTTGAGATTTTATTTTCGCGCCCGGAAACTTTAAGCGCTGTCTTTAACGCCAACAGCCCTTATGTAACCAATAAAGAAAACCTTAACCTTAAAGACCTTGCCGGTTTGCCCTTAAGCATCAGCGAAGGCGTTAAGGCGCTATTTCAAGCGCAGTGCCAGGAAGCCGGTTTTACCCCGCAGATTGTAAGCAGCAGCACTACCAAATCAACTTCTTTGTTATGGGCAGTGCATAATATCTGCGTTGCCATTGTGCCTTCCGAACCCGGCGAAACCTACGGCAGCAGGCTGGTTGTAAAACCGATTACTGATAAAAATATCAATTTCAGAAAGAACATCGTCCGCGTTAAAGGCCGCCCGTTATCGAACGCAGCGCAGTTGTTCCTTGATTTTTATAAAGAGCAGCGCCTTAACGAAGGCAGCCTGCAAAATTAAGTTCTTTGCTTTAAACAGACTAAACTTTGCCATATATACAAAAAGGCTGTACCCCATTTTATGAGGTACAGCCTTAATTTTATGCCTGTTTTGTTATTTCAGGTTATTTCTTTTCGTACAGGATGCGTACAGAGTTCAGCACGCACAGCATGGCAACGCCGGTATCGGCAAATACTGCCGCCCACATGCTGGCATAGCCTGCAAGGCCTGCCACCATAATTACGGCTTTAACGCCGAGTGCGAAGATTACGTTCTGCCATG
>OHGK01000187.1_pt1 | contig 44679 bp, 47 predicted proteins | sample 1567671 | NCBI WGS metagenome assembly OHGK01 (sample SAMEA3879577, study PRJEB24766) | human gut metagenome | biome: human-associated habitat; feature: feces | place: USA | collected 1985/1987 | reverse complement strand
ATTATCACAGTTATAAAAATAAATATTAAAAACTTTTTCATATATATAATATATAATGAATTAAAAAAAATAGTCAGTTAGCTATTTTAAAAATTTAAATAGTTTGTTATAATGTCAGAATAAAATAGATATTGTGTAGTTGGAATTGGAAAGATTATATTATGAAAAAATTATTCATCTCATTATTAGTCTTAGGAATTGCAGCACCTGTTTTTGCAATAGGTGATACACCCAAACTAAGCAGAAAATGCAGAAAACATCCGGAAAAATGTATTCCGTTAACAACCCCTGTAAAAGAACAACAAATGACACTTGGGCTTGTTCAACGAGATATTAAAGTCGGAACATCTCAAGCCGACGTTGCAGCTATTTTAGGTTCTCCAAATATCGTAACTCAAGATGCCGAAGGTAAAGAAACATGGATTTATGATAAAGTTTCATCAATTACATCATACGGAAGCTCAGGATTTGGTGTAGGCATCGGCGGACTTGGCGGCGGCTACGGCTCCGGAGGTTTTGGCGGCGGACTTGCAAATGCAGGTTACAACAAAAACAGCGGATCCGTTCAAACAACCCAAAAAACTTTGACTGTTGTACTAAAATTTGATGATAAACATAACGTAGCATCATTTTCTTACCATATGAGTTCATTCTAGGAGAATACAATGATAAAAAAATTATTACTGATATTGTTTGTACTTTGCATTACACTTCCAGTTAGTGCAAAAAAAGCTCAGGAAGATATTATTACTCCTATGACCCAGCTTGAAAAAAGGCAGTTCCAAACAAGAACTTACGAAACTCTTGATAAGCCTCTTGTTATGAAAGCAATGCTGAATGTTTTGCAAGATGAAGGATTTATTGTATATAACGCAAACCCGCTATTAGGATTTATTTACGGAGTAAAAGATTTTGATACATCTGATAAAAACATTGATATTTCAAAAGAATTCGGACTGTCTAAAGCAAGATTGAACTGGAACGGCGTGAAAGTCGCAACAGTTGAAACAACTGCTAACGTAACAGAATACGGAAAAAGCATGCGCGTTAGGGTTAATTTTAAACGTAAACTTTTAAATGTGTACGGAAATGCTCAATTCATTGATGATATTAATGATGAAAATTACTATCAGGAATTTTTCTCAAAAGTAGATAAAGCAATATTTTTACAGAAACAAAAAATATGATAAAAAAATTATTAACAACATTTTTACTTATAAGCTTTTTTATGGTTTCTTCAAACTGCGCTTTTGCTAAAAAACACAAAACATTATCACAACTGGAGCGCAGGGAAATTGAAACCCGCTTTTTTGAGACTTCAGATACGACAAGGGTTATGAAAGCAGCTGTTAACACTTTGCAAGACAGCGGATTTGTAATCCAGGAAATCGAACCGGAATTAGGATATTTAAGAGCAAGAAAAACTTATAAAAGAAAATTCACAAACAAAAAAAGAGTGGCTGGACAATCTTTTCTATTTGGTCTTTATGCAACACTCACAGTATTTTCGTACGGAGCAACCGCATATCACCTTGCTGATCCGACTATGAAAATTTCAAATGAACTGCACGCAAAGACAATCGTTGTGGATTCTAACGTAAATGTAGAACCTTTCGGAAAAAATAAAACAAAAGTAAGATTTGTTCTAACCCAAAAAGTCCTGCAAAACGCAGATGGGTACTCTTTTGTAAAATCAGCACCTACAAGAGTATTAAAGGTTTATAATCCCGAAGTTTACAAAGAATTTTTCTCACAACTAGATAAAAGTATTTTCTATGAAGGGATATAATTTATGCAATATATAGCCATTAAAAAAGATGAAAAAAACGGAAAAGAAATATATATAATTAATGCTATCCCCTTAAAAAACACAAACAAATCCGTGGTTCAAAAAATTCCGCACCCGCTGGGTTCTGATAGTATGACATTTGCCACATTGGAAGAAGCCAAAGATGCAATATCACGTGCCGGATTTTCATATATTCTTCCAAACGGAAATAAAGGTACCAAATCAGCACCAAAACCAAAAATATTAGCTGATAATAAAAATTATGAACAATCAGTGTTTTATGCAATAAAAGATAAAATAGACTCTTCAAATTCCAGTGTTGCAGCTGCTGCGATACTTGCAATATCAGAATTTCCCAACGAAGAAACCTTTGATATTTTGTTCAACAAAATCGGCGAAGACAATGATATAATCAGAAAAAATGCAATCTCAGGAATCTGCAGATACGGAAACATTTTATCGGACAGAATCATTGAATCATTAAAATCCCCGGAGTGGGTTGTTAGAAATTCCGCATTATCCTGCATTATAAATCTTGCAGAATTAGATTTTTCAGATTTGGAAAAATTTATAATCCCACTGACCAAAACTTGCGATGATTCAAATACAATAGTTCAAGCCAACGCTCTCAATGCTTTGGCAAAAGTTTATCAAAAATACCAAAAGAATAAAAAAATCTAGTAACTGCTTTTTCTCATTAAATCAGACAATTTTAACTCTTTTGGCGCAGGTGCGTTTTTTTTCGGTTTTTCGACAGGAGTTTCAACTTCCTTAAAATATGAAAGACCAACTTTTGTGCTGTTGTCTTCTTTTAACATAAAAATTTCTTGCAATAGTGAAATAATATTACCCATAAATAGTTCTCCTAATAGTATTATAGCGTAATTATTTAACGGTATATCATACATTTAAACGATTTTGCCCTCAAAAATCATTGTACTTTATGTTATATTAACAGTATAGACACAAAAAGGAATCAAATTTGAATAACGGTTATTATGAAACTTTAGATGAAAATTTTGCACAAGCTTTGAATTTGTATGAGAAAAATTATACACATGAAGAGCTTATTGATCTTTTAAAATGCGGAAATATCGCGCAAAAACAAATTGCAGCATTAAAACTTGATTCAATAAATTCAACACAAGATGCAGATATTCTTGTTTCAAACCTTACAGGGCAAGATGGCAAAATTAGAGAAGCTGTTTCATTAAGACTTAATGAATTTATGTCCGATGAAAAATATTTACCATATTTTCAGACTTCAAAAAGTTATAAAATATTCTTGGATGCAATTATTGATATTAACGCAAACATCTGCCGCAACGTAATCTGCGCTATTACAAACCTCAAAAACAACGACGAATTTTGTGATATTTTTTGCCAAAATTTAACACAATTAACGTTTAATCTTCTTGATAAAATTGAAAAATTTGACTTTCAAGACGGAAAATATAAAGTTAACAAAGAAGTTTTTAAACTATATTGGTGTCTGGAAACGATTTACGTATTTTATGACAAATTACAATTTAACAATTTAAAACAAATAATTTTACGCTCAAAAGATATTGAAGAATATACAATCCGCGAAAAAGCCGCAAAAATCTTAACCCACGGGTTTTCAGATTCCGAACTTATAGAAGCGAAAAACCAGCTCAATAACGATAAAAACTACTATGTACGCAGATTTCAGTAATAAAGGATAAGTTATATAAAATCTTTTTACGCTGCAATATTCATCGGCTGGGTTGGATTAAATGTTTGAAGCGGTTGTTGAGGTTTATCAACAGTCTTTTCTCGTTTAGAATTTAAAAAACCGTCAACAAGCATACCAACACCTAAACCTACAACTCCAAGTATCGGACAAGTTACAGCAAGCTGTTTGACTTTAAACACATCCTTAAATGCCTGCCCTTTACAAACATCAACAATTTTACCAGCAATCGGAGCTAAGAAACCCAATGAAGCACCGGCAACTTTGCCAATATTTGACTTTTTAGCCTGAGTATTATCAGTCAAACAACCATTTAACCCATTCATATCAGGCTGCTGCGGATTTGATGTAAATGCAGGAGTTTGATTTTGCGCAACTTGCGGCACAGGATTTTGCACCTGCGAAGTTGTTTGATTTTGTGATTGCGGCTGTGGATTTTGAACTTGAGCTGGAGCTGTCTGTTGAATCTGATTATTTAACTGACCGGCAAGCGCGCTGAAATCCATATTAGACATCATAAAATCTCCATTGTAATCATTTACTACAGGAGAAAATGCAGAATTAGAAAATATACTGTCAGCTTTAGCTTTATCTGCAGTATTTAATGCTGAAGTATTTGCATTACTTTGCGAAATATTGTAATTATTTCCCACTAAACTTGTGTTTAAACCTACCGGATTTGTCATATTTAATCCCTTTCCAAAAATAAACTAACCTTAACCTTTAACCATATATATAAAGTATTTTTTTTTTCGTGAATTGCAAAAGGAATAAAAATATTTACATTTCATTACAATTAATTTCGACAAATAGCAGCAGCAATTTGAGAAGCTGAAATTTTTAAACAGTTCAATTTTTCACAAGTTGTCTGTCTGCGCGCCCATAAACAGGGTTTTAATTCACAGTTATCATTAGCTTTTATCGGTACAACATCATCTGATTGAGGAATTAAAGCTCTATCATCTGTCGGACCAAATATTACATAAGTTTTTGTATGCATAGCAACCGCTGCATGTAATGGGGCTGAATCTGAACATAAAAACTTTTCTGCTGATGAAATTAATTCTGCCAAATCCTTCAAACTTTTTGTTGTTCCATATAAATTTTCAAAATTTTGTGTTCTTACCGTATTTAAAATAGCATCAATACATTCTTTATCATCAGGACCGCCTACTAACATAACTTTTTTGCCTTCTGCCACCAGCAAATCAATCACCTTTGCCCAGGTTTCAGCCGGAACAGTTTTTATACAGCCTTTCTGAACACTAAGCCTGCTTACACCGGGGTGAATCAAGACAGAATTTGCAATTTTTTCTTTTTTTTCAACATCAATTTCGGGTAGAATTGTGTTATGTTCAGTAACAGCGCGGATTAAATCATGATACATTGCACAAGCATATTGGTTTTTATTTAACGGCATTGCATGCGTTAAAAGCATACGACTTAATTTTCCGGTATCATATCCGCAGCGTTCTTTTATTCCCGTCAAAAATAACAGAATACTTATTAATTTATTCCCGCCTGAAGATACCACCAAATTAAAATTTCCGGTTCTTGCGCTAAGTAATAATTTAAACATCTCAAGGTACTTATTTTTTCCTTTGACATCTATCAAGATTAAATCATCAATAATATTTGTCAGGTCTTTAACACTTTTACTTCGGGGTTCCAGTGCCAGAACAATTTCTGAATTAGGAAACTCTTTTTTTAAAGATATCAGAGTCGGAAGGAAAAATATTTCATCCCCGATTCCGCCAAAATTTATTGCAAGTATTCTTTTCTTCTTTTCCATAATTCTATATTATAACTTTACCTCAAACTATCTGGAACAGCCATTGGAATAGGCGCTCCTTTACTTATCTGTTTTGGAGGTACAGGTGCTGATTGCGACTTTGGTGCAGATTTAGTATCAGAAGCTGCCGGAGTATCAGCCGAATTTTTATCAGCATTTTGAGATTGAGCTTCAGATGAAGAAGCTTCTCCTGCCGCTGCAGTTTCAGGCTCTACAACCATACCTTCATTTGACGGATTTTCATCATCTCCGATAACCTTAGCCTTTCCAAAGCCCTTATGATAGTTTTCCAAATCTATTTCAGGATAATCAAAATCCTTAGCACCCAAATCTTTTGTTGCAACTACCATAATGTCTTTCCAGATTCTGGCAGGAACGGTACCGCCTGTTAAACCTTTCATCTGCTTATTATTATCATCGCCAACCCAGACACCTGTTACAATGTCAGGAGTATAGCCTACAAAATAAGCATCTCTATAATCATCAGTTGTACCTGTTTTCCCGGCAGCAGGTTTCCCAATATTTGCACCAGTACCAGTACCGGATAAAATAACTGTTTTCATCATTGCGGTCATCTCTGCGGCAGTTTTAAGACTTAATTGATGAGAAGAATTCGTTTTTTTCGCACGATATAAAACCCTGCCACGAGAATCTTCAATTCTTTCAATAGCATAAGGCTGAACAACATAACCGCCATTTGCAAATGCTCCGTATGCCCTTACAAATTCAAACAACTTAACACCGTTTGAACCAAGTGAAATAGTATAATCATATTCCAGCGGAGTTGTAATTCCTAAAACTCTTGCTAATTGAATAACCGAACGAATCCCAACTTCTTGGATAATTCTTGCGGCACAAACATTTGATGAAACCATCAAAGCTTTATATACAGGAATTTTACCTCTATAATTATGGCTGTAATTATGAGGCGACCAATTTCCTATTGTAATAGGACTGTCATCTACCAAGTCATTTGGAGAAATACCTTTTTCCATAGCTGCAGCATAAACAATCGGTTTAAAAGCAGACCCCGGCGGTCTGATAGATTGTGTTACACGGTCATACTGACTTTCTCCGTAATTCTTGCCGCCGGCAAAAACCAAAATTCTGCCATCCAACGGACTGAATGAAAATACTGCAGCCTGTTGAGATTTATTTGTAAGCCCCCAGGCTTTCATATTCTTTAAAATAGACTCATTTGCAGCTTCTTGCGCTTTTGAATCAAGTGTTGTGATAACTTTATATCCGCCATGAATAATATCAGTTTCTGCAAATCCGAGTTTTTGCATTTCTCTTACAACGTAATCACTGAAATACGGAGCCTTATTTGTTGTATATATCTGCGGAACAGAACTCAAGGTAACATCTGCCTTAATAGCTTTATTATACTCATCTGCCGTTATATACTTCATTGTCAGCATTCTTTTAAGAACTTGATTACGTCTTTGGATTGCAAGTTTTTTATTATTGTAAGGATTATAAACAGACGGAGCCTGCGGTAACCCAGCAATAAGAGCTAATTCCGGCAAAGTTAATTGAGACAGCTTTTTATTAAAATATATTTTTGAAGCCGCTGAAACCCCATAAGCACCAGCCCCCAAATAAACATTATTCAAATACATCTCAAGAATTTGATCTTTTGAAATAGTTTTTTCAATTCTTGCGGCAACCTCCAGTTCTTTAATTTTTCTTGTCAAAGTTCTTTCATTAGACAAGAAAAGAATTCTTGCAAGCTGCTGAGTCAAAGTACTTGCCCCTTGTACTGCCTGCCTTGCAATTACGTTTTGAATAGAAGATCTTACAATCCCTAAAATATCATAGCCGCCATGACGATAAAAATTTTTATCCTCTGTTGCAATAAGAGCTTCTTTCAACTCATCAGGGACATCTTTCAATTCAATCTTATCATAGGTATATGCCGTAAAAGTTTTTATAACTTCTCCATCTTCCGAGTAAAACTTTGTGACAATATTCGGCTTAAACTCTTCAAGGTTTTCAATAGGCGGAAGCGAAGATAAGTATAAGTTCAATGACACAAACCCTGCTAAAAGCAATGCTGTAGAAGTTAAAACAAACATTTTTAAGTTATAAAAAAACTTGTTTTCCTTCTTATTACGGGAAATATTCTCCCTTGCTATATCCTTTGAAGCTCTGCGTCTTTTATATTTATCGTAAGAACTTGACATGAATTGTTCTCCCTAATCAATTAAACCATTATATTATATCACTTTAAAATATATATCAAGTTATTAATAAATTAACCATGGTGAATAATTACAAATATCTTTACAAACGCTATGAAATTAAACATGTTCATTATATACTTAAACGGTTGACAAAATTGGAGATGAATAAAGATGTACAACGTAGCTATAATCGGAGCAGGTCCTGCCGGAATTTTTGCGGCTTTGGAAATAATGAAACTTAAGCCTGATTGGAAAGTCGTTTTAATCGAAAAAGGACAACGAATCGAAAAAAGAAAATGTCCTATCCGTGAAGGTTCCCCTAAATGTGTAAACTGCCGCAGATGCGGGTTGTTATGCGGCTGGGGCGGCGCTGGAGCATTTTCAGATGGCAAACTGACTCTTACTCCTGATGTTGGCGGACACCTTGTTGATTATATGACAAGAAGACAGGCTGAAGATTTAATCGGCTATGCTGATGAATTATACCTTAAATACGGTGCTACAGAAGAAGTCTTTGGCACTGATATGAAAATCTTTGAAGAAATTGCTCACCAGGCAGTTTTGGCAGAACTCAAACTTGTACATTCACCTGTCAGACATCTTGGAACAGAAAGAAGTCTTGATGTATTGAAAAATATGCAGGATTATCTTGATGAAAGAATTACTATCTTAAATAACGTTTCAGCCCAATCTCTAATTGTTGAATGTGAACAGGTTAAAGGTATAAAACTTGATAACGGCGAAGTTATTTCAGCAGAATACACAATTATCGCACCGGGCAGAGAAGGGGCTGACTGGTTAACTCAAGAATTTGCTCAGCATAAAATCGGTATGGTAAATAATGCTGTTGATATAGGGGTCAGAGTAGAACTTCCGGCACCTGTATTTGAACCGTTAACTTCAAAATTATACGAATCAAAATTAATCTATAACTCTCCAACATTTGGAGATGAAGTAAGAACATTCTGTATGAACCCAAACGGCGAAGTTGTTCAGGAAAATTACAACGGCATTGCAACCGTAAACGGTCACAGTTATGCAAATTACAAAACTCCAAACACAAACTTTGCACTTCTTGTAAGTGAAAAATTTACAGAACCGTTCAAAGAACCTATCCAGTATGGACAGCACATAGCAAGACTTGCTAATATGTTAGGCGGTGGAATCCTTGTTCAAAGATTCGGGGATTTATTAGATGGCAGACGCTCAACTCCTGAAAGAATTAAATCAAGCGTAATCACTCCAACTCTAACTTGTGCAACACCTGGCGATTTAAGTCTTGTTATCCCTTACAGACAAATGACAAGTATTATCGAAATGCTTCAAGCATTAGATAAAATTGCACCTGGAACAGCTTCAAGATACACATTATTGTATGGTATCGAGGTTAAATTCTATTCTGCAAGAGTTAAATTAACAGATAAACTTGAAACAGAAGGGGTTAAAAACCTATTTACAATCGGCGATGGCGCAGGAGTTACAAGAGGACTGCTGCAAGCTTCCGCTTCAGGGGTTTATGTAGCAAGAACAATTTGCGAAAGATAAATTTTATAAACCATATTTAAACGACGGTTTTAAAACCGTCGTTTTTTGTGCTATAATCCCATTGGAGAGTTACAAAATGGTTTTTAACACCCCTAAAGTTCAAGCTTTTACACTTGCAGAGGTGCTGATAACACTAGGTATTATCGGTGTGGTTTCGGCTATGACAATCCCTGGACTTATGTCTAACTACAGAAAAAAACAGCTCGAAAACCAGATTAAAGCAGATGTTTCTATTATTAAACAAGCAATACACTTTGCGGATTATGACGGAGTATCATATGATATTGCAATAAAAGACGGAAGTGATGATAGTATGAAAGAGTGGTTTGATTCTTTTCTGTCACAGCATTTGAAAGTCGAACAAATATGCTATAACCAACCCGGCTGCTGGCATAAGCTTGGAATCGTAAAATCACTCACCGGCAATTCTCCAAAATATGAAAATGCAAACGGAATCGGTGGAAATATTATAACTTTTAAGATTCCAAACGGAACAATGTTTAATATTGATGGAAACACCGCTGCAGATATGGCATCATTCGGGTTAGATACCACATCTGACGGATTAACATTTTATTTTGATGCAAACGGTGACCGCAATCCAAACAAAGTCGGGATTGATATTTACATAATGGTTTGGTCATCTCAGGGCTTAGTTCCTGCAGGATACAATAGAACCCCGGAAGAAGTCGAAAATAACTGCTTACGAGGGGACGGTTATTTCTGCCTGCAGCATGTTATAAGCCATGGCTGGGAAATCTCGCCAATCGTCTGGAGACGATAAATTTTAATTTTTTGTTTCCCCTGCCTGATTACGGTTGAAACAATTTCCGAACTGGCAATTAGCATCATAAGGCTGGGTATCTTCTTCTTGTATAGGCTCCATATTTATATTTTCTGGAATCTGCGGCTGACCAAGCTTTGTCCGATTTTCAAATGTATTATGTGGCTGTTTTAGTTTATCAATATTATTCGGCATAATTTTATCCTGAAGACGAGTGTTTATCCCTGTACCAATATCAGCTTTACAAGCTCCAAGCTTATCTATTTTGCAGGCGCTGTATCCTGATATACCGGTGCAAAACAAAAGCAATGCACTTACCATTATAATCTTTTTCAACATTATACTATCTCCTATATCTGTCTATATGTCTAATATAAAAGATATTGCAGGACGTTTCATTGGAGAAAAGTATAATCTTTTATTAAAACCATTTTCTTATAATTTTACGATTTTGTTTCTTTTCCAAATCATTAAGAACTTTTTTAAACGGAATAATCGGCTCCATTTTGTACCCGCACTCTTCGGACAAAGTTCCGCCCATAGAAAATAATTCCTCTTGCGGGTACCTGCGGCAAATCCCCGGACGCCAAAAATGTATTTTGCATCTTTTTGTTTCAGGATCCAAATTAGTACATTCAAAAATCAATCCAAGTTCATCTTTACCAATAATTTTCAAATCGGAATAAAATTTATGCAGATATTGCAGTTTTTTAAATTCCTCTTCTTCTTTCAAAACATGCTTGAAGTGTTTAACATAAATATGAGTACAGCACTGCCCGCAGCCCTTACATTTTCCGGTTCGGTAATAGTGCTTTTTTAATATTTTTGCAAGTATAAATTTCCTAAAATTCTCCCACATATAATCATGATATTACAATCTGACGGATTAAGTATGAAGAATTGTAAATATTTATTTTTAAAAAGGCAAATAAAAATCTTGAGGAGAATTTAAGCAGATGTAAGAAAGATAAATTACCCCTTATTAAATTAACCTAACAAATAACCTTATACAGTTTATAACTGACATAATACTATAACATAACCAAAAATAACCAACCTTGACCTCTAACAGAGGTCTTTTTTTTGTTAAATTACAACCTGCCGAATATAACGCGCTCAATTCCGGCTAAATCTTTTAATACCTGAATTTCTGTAAACCCTGACTCTTTCATAATCTGTGCGACATCAAAACTTTGCCCTAAACCAAGTTCAAATAGTAAATATCCGCCTTTATTTAAAAGTTCCGGAGCACCTTGGGTTATTTTTTGATAAAATTCCAACCCTTTTTCATCTTGTGTATATAGTGCAATTTCAGGTTCAAAAGTTACTTCTTGTTGAATGGATTGCTTAAATTTCGGAGCAATATAAGGAGGATTTGAAACAATCATATCAAAGCGTTCATCTTCCCGAATTTTTGAATAGACATCGGATTTTCTAAAAAGAGCTCTATTATATAGTTCAAATTTTTCCATATTTGAAAACGCCGTATGAATAGCTTCTGTAGAAATATCAGCTCCTACAGCCTGTGCATTCGTAAGCTTTGCAACCATACATGCAATACAGCCTGATCCTGTACACATATCAAGAATCTGAGTAAAATTATTTTGTTTAATTATTTCAACAGCTTTTCTGACAAGGAGTTCTGTCTCATCACGCGGGATTAAAACTGATGGATTTACAAAAAATTTCTCACCCATAAAATCCGCCTGACCTATAATATATTGAATAGGCTGGCGGGTTGCAGCACGTAGCTGTGCCTTTTCTTTTACCAGTTCAAGCTTTTCTTCCGTCAGCTTTTTACCCATCAAAATATCAGTTAATGTATAACCTGCAAAATGCTCAATAAGAAGTTTCACTTCAATATTTGCTTCATTAGGCTCAATACCTGAATCTGTTAAAATTTTCACTATATCTTGTATCAGCATAAAACTATTCTTCAACCTCGTTTTGGATATGATAATCAGGCGAATGCTCTGTAATTATTTTATCAATTAAATCACGAGCTTCAAGCTTTGAAGTCAATTCAATCTTTTCAATGTTATATTTTTTACACAACCTATCATAATAATAGAGCTGTTTTTTAGTAGGAGCTTCTTTTGACATTTTCACTTCCTGCAAAAATTTACGTTTTTTCTTTTCAAACTCTTTGTTAGCTTCAATAATCGGACGCTGTTTTTCTTTATATTCATAATATTTTTTACATTCTTTAAAATATTTTATGGTATCAGATTTAAAAGTTTCATCATCAAACTTTTCAGCCAAAAACTCAAACCTTGAACAATTTAATTCCAGGTAATACTTTTCATCAGCTTCAAAACTATCCCATATTTCATCAACCGACAAATCCTCATTCTTTTTAACAAGCGCGCGCAAATAGTTACAAAGCGCAGACTTTTGATTTTTGGTTAAATCCGGATAAATTTGTTTTTTTATCTCATACATAATAAATCTTACTCACACTAACAAGAACTTATCTCAAGATTCCCGCAAAGCGGGAACGAAGTATAATCAAGTTTTCGGTTCCTCACAAACCGCACAAATTACTGTGCGTATCGATCCTCATAAAACCGTGCTACGCGATCCTATCGTTTAAACAAATCTTTGACTGAAAATCTGCGGGTTTTGTTAGACATGCTAAAGTCCAGCAGCTTTCTTGCAATGGGATTCGTCTGGCGAGACGGCTGATGTTTATCAACAACTTCATCTCCTCTCATCTCTTGAGATCTCTCTTTAATTTCTAAGTTTTGTTCAGTCTTCTCAACCATGATTCTCATTATACCTCGTTACATTATAATAAACAATTTCAGAAATTCAAAATTGCGCAATTTTATATATTTTTTATATATTCTTTACATACTGTTACAATTAAAAATCTGACCATTACCAACACTTAAACCTGTATTGAAATTAGGCTCTTTTTGTCATAAATTATAAATATGTACGAGGATTATAAAAATATTCTAAACGAGTTAAAAGAACACTCACATTTTAGGGATTTAAAAGACTTTGAAGCGAAAGATGAAAAGTTTATTTATTATAAAGGCAAAAAACTTTTAAATCTTTCATCAAATAATTATTTGAATTTTGCAGATAATAAACAGATAACACGTGAGTTTTTAGATTCTGCAGGTGACAAATATTCTTTAGGCAGTGCATCTGCAAGACTTTTAACAGGAACCCTGCCTGTTTATAAAGAGCTGGAAGAACTTTTGGCGGAACTTTATAACAAAGAAGGGGCATTATTATATAACAGCGGATACCATGCAAATGTCGGAATCTCAAGCGCATTAAACCAGAAAGGGGACGTTATATTTTCTGACAAATTAAATCATGCCAGCATTATTGATGGAATGAAACTATCTGACGGGAAATTTTTCAGATATCCTCATAACGATATGGAAGCTCTGGAAAAACTGCTTATAAGAGAGCGTAAAAATTACAAAAATGCATTTATTATAACCGAAAGTGTTTTTTCAATGGACGGAGATATTGCCGACTTGAAAAAAATTGTTGAATTAAAGAAAAAATATAATTGCATAATGATTATTGATGAAGCTCACGCATTTGGAGTTTTCGGAGAAAAAGGACTCGGAGTAGCCGAAGAACTTGGAATAATGAAAGATATAGATTTAATTGCCGGAACGTTTGGAAAAGCAGCCGGTTCAGCGGGAGCCTTTGCAGTTGGCTCAAAAACCTTGATAGACTTTCTTATAAACAAATCACGTTCATTTATTTTTTCAACAGCACTTCCTCCGATTAGTATTGCGTTTACAAAATGGATTATAGAAAACAAATTTCCACAAACTTATGAAAAACGAAAAAGAATGCTTGCTATTGCAAAAGATATGAATAGCCAAAGCCACATAGTGCCTGTTATTGTCGGAGAAAATAAAGATACGGTTGATCTTTGTGAAGTTCTTTTCTATAACGGCTATTTCACACTTCCGATACGCCCGCCCACAGTTCCTGCCGGAACCTCAAGGCTCAGATTATCCCTGACCTGCGAAATCGAAAAAGATGAACTTAAAATTTTGACGGAGAAAATTGATGAAATGTTATTGGCTATCAAAAAAAGAAAATAAAAATTTCTTATGGTTCAAACCTAAAAAAAGAGATTTAATTGTCTTTTTTGCAGGCTGGAGCTTTGATTACAAAGCGTTTTCTAACAACAGTGAGAACTATGATATTCTTATAATTTACGATTATAATGACTTAACAATCCCTGATGAATTAAAAAATTTAAATACCGAAAATTATAAAAACAAATACCTTATAAGTTGGTCAATGGGCGTTTACATTGCGTATAAATTCAGAAAACTATTCCAAGACTTTAATAGAAGAATTGCAATTAACGGAACAACCACACCTGTTGATGATGAATACGGAATTCCGGTTAAAATGTTTGAGCTAACATTAAAGCACGCCGCAAAAGGACTTGAAGGAAAGTTTTACCAGAATGTATTTAATAATACAGAGGATTTGGAACTTTTCAATATCACACCTATTGAAAGATCTATAGAAAACAGAGTTTCTGAACTTGAAAATTTATACAATTTGATTAAAAATGAAAACGAAGATAGCCATTGTCCATTCTATGATTACGCAATAGTCGGCGATGCTGATAAAATTATTCCGCCAAAAAACCAAATTGCAAGTCATAAAAAAAACAACGTACCAACAATAGAACTTGAATGCGGACACTTCCCGTTTTATACTTTTCTATGGAAAGATTATATAAATGTCGATAGAATACAAGAATATAAAAAAACAATTTGAAAAAAGTATGAAAGATTACGATAAGAACGCAGCCGTTCAAGATTTGATGGCTGCAAAAATGGTAATTGAACTTTTAAAAATACGCAATAATTTTGATAATATTCTGGAACTTGGTTCCGGCACAGGACTTTTAACCAAAAGGCTTGCTAAAAACTTACAATTTAAGACCTACTGCGCAAATGATATTGTCGAAAAATCAAAAAATTATATTCAAAAAATTCTGCCGAAATCAGATTTTATACACGGCAATGCGCTAAAAATCAAACCTTCAAAAAAAATGGATTTAATAATTTCAAACGCGATGTTCCAATGGTTTGATAACCTTGATAAAGCCCTTGAAACATTTAAACTAATCTCTTGCAATGAAGGAATTTTAGCATTTTCAACCTTTGGACCTGATAACTTTAAAGAAATAACTGAGATTACAGGGCTCACTCTTAAATACAAATCAAAAGAAGAAATTGAACAAATACTTATAAATCAAGGCTACAAAATTTTATACAGTGAAATGTTCTATGAAGAAATGGATTTTGAAACACCGTTGGAATTACTTGCCCATATGAAAAATACCGGTGTAAATTCACTATCTGAAAAAACCTGGACAATTACAAAAGTCAAAGATTTCTGTGATAAATTTTCAAGAAAATACAAAAAAATTAAATTAACATATTCACCCATAATTATTATATGCAAAAAAGATTGCAAATCTTAAAAAAAATTTGTATAATAATGTATGGGGTACATACAAATTTTGGGATAAAAAAATGAAAATTTTTCATAAATCTTTACCGGCATTCAGCTTGCCTGAGGTTATGATTACAATGGGAATAATCGGGGTTGTTTCGGTAATGGTATTACCTACATTAATGGCAAATACCAAAGCTCACCACTTTAGAGCACGATTCAAAAAAACTATTGCAACATTAAACCAGGCAGGATTGATGTCAAAAGCTCAGTTTGAGTTTGACTTTGCAGACACTTCACAGCCTTGCAATGCCGACAAAAAACTTGCAGAAACAGAAAGTCCGGAAGAAGTAATGACATTTTGTTCATTATTAAACGGTACCCTGACCGGAAAAACCTATTACGGAGAAGTTGATGACCTTTCAAGAATGGTAAATGGGCAAGCTGTTAAATATGAACTTGTTAATTACGAAACAATACCTGCAACATCTAATATTTGGCACGCTTATGCTTTAGCTGACGGGGCTCTTGTAATATTTAGCACCAACGCTCATAGTTGTGAATTAGCTCAAGGTCAAAAAATATCAAAAGACTGGATTCTTACCCATACCCAATGCCGGGGCTATATTGATGTAAACGGAGTAACCCTGCCCAATAAAGAAGTCACCTGCAGTGTGGGAACTACTGATATAACAGTTGATGAACCATGTGTAGTTAAAAGCGATGCCCAGCACATGACAGACGTTTTCCCTATAATCTTCCACGGGACAACAGTTGAGCCGGGATCAAACGCAGCTAAATACGTTCTAATGACTGCAAAATAAAACCTCTTAAACCCCTATCCAGTTTAAATGCCCCAAAAGCAGCCCAACAAGTGCTGAAACACCTAAATAGACAAGCGGATCCTGTTTCTTTAAAAAACTGGTTATAATCAATGCAGCAAGCAAAATTGTACCTAAAAGGTGAAGATTTGAGGTGAATAAAAGCCTTAAACCAACAGCAGACAACAGCGCACACCCTGCAGGTTTTATACCGCGCAAAGCACCTTTAACAGCTCTGTTTGTTTTAAATTTATCAAGAACTTTTGATACAATAGTTACAATTATGAAAGATGGTAAAATCACTGCGGTTGTCGCTATCAAAGCTCCCAAAAGCCCTGCAGTTTGAAACCCCGCAAAAGTTGCAATATTAACCCCGACAGGACCGGGAGTTATTGAAGAAATCGCAAGCATATCCGTAAGCTGACTTGATGAATACCAGTGATATTTTTCTGCAATATCATATAAAAACGGTAATGTTGCGTACCCCCCGCCAAATGAAAAAACCCCAACATGGAAAAATTGGAAAAATAACTGCAAAAATATTTTCATTACTTCCCACCCTCCATTTTAATTTTATCGGCTTTAACACGATCTTCTAATTTCTGCCAAATAATTCCAAAAATTATCGCACCTATTATAATTAATGCAAGCGACACTTTTTTAGATAATGCCAAAACCAAGCAGCCAAGATAAATTCCAAGCGAGAATTTATCGTTAACAGATTTTTTCCACATTTCTTTCACCGCAAGAAACAAAAGGGTAATAACCCCGATTCCGACCCCCCAGAAGATATGCTGAATTGAAGGTCTATTAATAATTTCTGCAAAAATAGATGCCAGAAGCACAATAGCAAGAAATGCCGGCATTATCATACCCAAAACAGCTGCAATCGCCCCCTTTGTTCCCAAAAGTTTTCTTCCGGTAAAGATTGCGGTATTCGCAGCAATAATCCCCGGTAAAGAAGCCCCCAGTGCATAATATTCACATAATTCATCAGAGGTTATCCACTTCTTCTTTTCAACAAGTTCACAAGTCAAAAGAGGCAGAATCACATAGCCTCCGCCTAACAACAATGTCCCTACTTTGAAAAATGTTTTGAATATCCCGTAAAAATTCTTATCCATATCTTATGGTATAGCACAAAATAATTTCACGGTAAATTTTAAAATTTGTAAACAAATTTTCAACTTTTGCAATTTCAATAGAAAAAAATACTTTATATAAGTGTAGGTTATAGTGTGAAAGGTTAATTGTCTAATGGCATACAGTAATGTAGGAGCAGCAATATTTACATTAAGAAATGCTGATAAAACCACATCAGGCGATATTGGCAGACTTCCTGTTACTATCGGGCAATCTACAACTGTTGTAAAAGCAGTAACCCAGCTTGATAACCCGCTATCAAAAGCCCTAAGTAAAGGACTAAATTATATTGGCAGCGATAAAGTTGTTAGTAAATTAGGCAAAGCTGCAAAATTTGCAAGCGATAATGTCAACCCGCTTATTGTTGCATCCAGCGGTTTAAAAGTTGCATTAGCTGACAAAGAAGATAGAAAAAAGACACTTATCACCGAATCAGGTTGTCTTGCAGGTATGTTTTTAGGTGAAGGCTTAATGAAAAAACACCTTGACAAAATCCTTGAAAAAACCTCTATCGGCAAAAAATGGCTTCCGGTGGTTAAAGGTATTGTGTTCGTAACCGGTTCAATTACAGCTTCAACAATCGGTCAAAAAATCGGCAAAAAAGTTGCTCAATACTGGGACAAACCTCTTGTAAAAACAGAGCAAAAAGAAAATATTCAAAATAATTCACAAAAAGCTTATACTCCTATAAATATCAAGGCTTAATATTTATTTGCGGGAATATTTTTATCGGGTTATAATCATAAAAAAGAGGGACAAGATTATGACAACGATTAAAATAACAAAAATGCAAGGCTGCGGAAATGATTTCGTAGTTCTAGATTATGCCGAATATGAAAAATCAGGACTTTCAATGCCGGATTTAGCTGTTAAACTTTGCGACAGACATTTCGGAATCGGCGCAGACGGTATGATTATTCCTGACACCAAGCCTAATAACGAAACAGATATTGCCTGGTATTTTTACAACTCTGACGGCACAACCGCTCAAATGTGCGGAAACGGAATGAGATGTTTTGCAAAATACGTTTATGACAAAAAACTTGTTAATAAAAACCACTTCAGTGTAAAAACTTTAGCAGGAATCATTAAACCTGAAATCCGGGAAGACGGAACCGTAAAAGTTAATATGGGCAAACCAATTTTAGAAGATAAAAAAATTCCGTTCAAAGGAGAAAAGAAAGTTCAAATAAAAGACAAAGAATTTGAAATAACACCGGTTTCTATGGGAAACCCGCACTGTATAATATTCACACAAGAAGACCCAATGAAACTTGCGCAAAACTACGGACCGGATATGGAAGTTCACCCGTATTTCCCTGAAAAAACTAATACAGAATTTGTAAAAGTAATTTCAAGAAACGAAATAGATATGAGAGTTTACGAACGCGGCTGCGGCATAACTTTAGCCTGCGGTACAGGGGCTTGTGCAAGTGTTGTGGCATGTGTTTTAAATAACTTAACAGAACAAAAAGTAAAAGTTAACCTGCTTGGCGGGTCTGTATGCGTTGACTGGAGAGGGAATACAGAAAACCTAGATTCTGACATATATTTAATCGGACCGGCAGAATACAGTTTCTGCGCTGAGTACATGTTGTAAAAATTTGTGTTTTCATGGTAATATTTATTCATACACTGGAGAAATAGTAAAAGGAGAAATATTACAATGAAAAATTATGAATTAATGACTATATTCAAACCAAACTTAGATGCAGAAGAAGTTGAAAAAGTTATCGAAAAAATCAACTCTATTATTACAGAATTCGGCGGCAGCGTTGTTTCTACGGACAAAAGTGGCAGAAAAAAATTAGCTTATGAAATCCAAAACTTCAGAGATGGTTTCTTTGCTACAACTATTTTAGCTTTACCTGCTGAAAAAGTTGCTGAATTTAAAAGACAATTAAGATTAAACGACAGCATTTTAAGAACAATGTTTATGGAAGTTTCTGCTAAAGCTTCTGTTTAGTTTTAATACATAGTAAAAAGGATTATCAAAAAATGACAATAGCAAAAGCGGTAGTAACCGGCATAGTTTACAAAACTCCCAAAACAGGTTTCACACAAAATAACGTGGCTGTTTCATCGTTCGTAATGAATATCGGCACACAAGATGAAATTCTTATCAGAGTTATTTCAAAAAGACAGTCTTTAGAAGAAGTAGTTTCTTCACTTTCTAAAAACCAAAAGGTTTTAGTTGAAGGCAGACTGCAAAACGGAATCAGCAAAATGGATGACGGTACAGAAAAGAAAGTCTTTGAAATCGAAGCTGCAGCTATTGAACTTATGGGCGGAAGCTCATCTTCAGCGGGTTCATCTGACGATGGTGATATCCTGACATTTGGAGATATGGAATCTTCACCGGAAGCCAACACTGATGTGCTGATGGACGATGAAGAAGTTCCGTTTTAGCGAATTTTGCGCAGGGTGACGCGAAGCAAACCCGTAAGGTGCGAGGGTTAAAGTGAATGGCAGCGATAGCGAAATGAACGCTTAAACCGAGCACAGCAAAATTCAAGACAGCGAATTTTGCGCAGGGTAATGCGAAGCAAACCCGTAAATAAAAAAATAATGTACAATAAAAATAAGGCTAGAAAGGCAAATTAGAAAAATGGCAAGACAAGAAGATAAGAAAAAACGTAAAAATTGCAGTCTTTGTGCTGACAAAATTGAATCTATCGACTACAAAGACGCTGCTAAGTTGAAAAGATACTTAACAGAAGCAGGAAAAATCATTCCAAGACGCATCACAGGCAACTGTGCAGCTCACCAAAGAATGATTGCTAAAGCAATTAAAAAAGCTAGAGAAGCTGCAATTATCAGCTACGTTTTTGACTAATAATCAAAAGACTAAAAAAGCGCCAATGTTCAGACTCGAACATTGGCGCTTTTAATTTTATAAATTATTCTATTGATGTAATCGGATAAAGACTTCTGAGATATTTTGCACCATCTAAATCAACATCAGCATATACTGCACCTTGTTCATCTTTAGCATCTGCTAAAATTTGAGCTGTCGGCGCTACAATCAAAGAGGCACCAAGCCCGCTTATATTGTCATTAATTTTCCCTGCCTGGTTTGAAGATACAACATAGACCATATTATCGTAAGCTCGGGTTCTATTCATCGCAACCCACATTTCCTGTGCATACTGTTTACTTTCAGAATCCTCATAAATTTCAGTCGGAACAAGCCAGGCTGTAGGCAGAACAATTATTTCTGCACCCATCTGTGCAAGTTTTCTATAATGCTGAGGGTAGCGGATATCAAAACAGATTCCTATTCCGATTTTACCAAAATCTAAATCTGCTGTTATATATTTATCTCCCGGTGTAATCCTATCGCCTTCTGTTCCACCCATATAATTATATAAATGAATTTTTCGGTATTTTTCAACAACTTCACCATCACGATTAATGACAAAACTTGTATTATATAATTTATCTTGAGATTTTTCTATAACAGTACCTGCAACAATATTAGTTTTATATTTTTTTGCAAGCTCTGATATAAATTTAACAGTTTCTCCGCCAAACTCATCTTCAGGGGCATTCAAGAAACTCTGATGATCCACACCTGTTGAAAAGAATTCCGGAATTACTACAAGATCTAATTTCTTATCTGAATTTTTACTTATATAATATTCAACTTTTTTCAAATTTACATCTTTTTTACCTATAGCAGGTTTCAATTGTATGTTTAAAATTCCCGTCATAAAATATCCTCTTTTCCATAATTTTATCACAAGAATTCCGAGAGCTATATACATGTTGTCCACCAACATTATCGTCATTGCGAGAAAATCTATGATTTTCAAAGCAATCCAGTATCATTTTGGGACTGAATAAAATTTTCTGGACTGCTTCGCTGTCGCTCGCAGTGATGTGCGTTTTTCATTTAGTGGAATCTGGGATATAAGTGCCAGAATTCCTAAATTGACATAAGAGTGTTTCTGCAATAAAATCAGGGTATATACATTTATAAAAAAGGACACACGGGATATGAACAGCACAGTAGAGAAAAAAACTTACACTAAAGAAGAATTATTAAAGTTATATAACTTGCCGCTTGATGAGCTTTTAAACGAGTCATCAAAATATATGTCGAATAACGTAGAATTTTGCTCACTGATAAACGCAAGAAACGGCAAATGCTCACAGAATTGTAAATACTGTGCGCAAAGTTCACATTATTGTACAAATATCGAATCATACCCGATTGTAAGTGTTGATGAAGTTATAAAAGTTGCAAAAGAAGCAAAAGAAAACCATGTTTCCAGATTTGCAATAGTTACAAGCGGAAAGACCCCTGATGAAGGCAGAGATTTCCAAATTGAACTTGATATGATAAAAGAAATCAACAATCTTGGCGGATTGAAACCTTGCGCATCTATCGGGATTTTAGATGAAGAACAGGCAAAACAGCTCGCTCAAAGCGGTTTAAAAAGATTTCACCACAACATTAATACATGCCGCTCATATTACCCTGAAGTCTGCACAACACACACCTTTGAAGACAGATTAAACACTTGCAGACTTGTAAAAAAATACGGTATGGAATTATGCTGCGGTGTGATTTTAGGAATGGGCGAAAGCATTGAACAACGAATTGAAATGGCAATGGAACTTGCGGAAATTGAACCTGATTCAATCCCGATAAATATATTAATGCCGATACCTCAAACTCCGTTTGAAAATTATCACGATAAAATTGATGAGGAAAATATTTTAAGAACAATGGCAATCTTTAAGATAGCTAACCCGCAGGCTGTTGTAAGATTTTGCGGCGGGCGCATGAAATTATCTCAAGAAAATCAAGAACTCGCACTAAAAACATGTGTTGAAGGCATTTTAATCGGAAATTACTTAACAACCGTTGGCAAAGAACCGGCACAAGATATTGAAACCGTTAAAAAATTAGGTAAAAACCTTTTACATTAGTTCACAATAGAAAAATATATAACAATTTTCCCCACTTAATATACTTATTATATACGTAAGATATCAAGTGGAGATTTTGAAGTATGCCGATAGATGATAACAAACCGGTAAATAATTTTTGGAACCCGCAACAATGGCAGCCCCTGCAAAATAAAACAGAGCTTACTCAATTCAAATTACCATGGCCGATTTTTGGGACAAATAACCAGAATTTCAACCTTCAGCAATTGTCAAATACACAGCCGACTTTTCAGGAATTATTAAAGCATTTTCAAAATAATAAACCTGAAATAAATCAAAATTTTATATGTGAACCGGATGCTTTACGAGTTGCATCGGCTGTACCGTTCGATATTATTGAACCGGCACACGAAATAAAAATCGATAAAACCCCGATAATACCAAACTGTCACAAAAGCTATAACAAAAACTTTAATGTCACAAAAGATTTATTTAACGGCAGTGCTGAAGATTTAAACAGATGCCTTAAAGGAACAAAGCTTGCAGGAATGGGGCAAATGTTTCTTGATACCCAGGAAAAATACGGTATCAATGCAATATTTTTAATGGCAATAGCAAGAGGTGAATCAGGTTACGGGAAAAAACCACAGAAAAATCCGTTCAGTATATTCGGAACAGGCGACAGAACTTCCAAAAGCTACAAAGAATGCCTTGATAAACTTGGCCGGAATTTAAAACAAAATTATATTACAAAAAATAAACTTGACACTATAGGAAAAATAAATAAAAGATATGCACCAACAAACATAAAATGGGCAAACAATATAGCCAATCACATGTCAATTATCTCAAAACAAATTATGAAAGAATACAATATCTAATTTATAAATTTTCTAATGCCGCGATTTTCATATCTTTAAAATCAGGAGTACAGCCTGTCCAAATTTGTTCCGCTGCAAGTGCTTGATGTATAAACATATCAACACCGTTAATCGTACGGTACCCATTTTTCTGTGCTAATTTAATAAGCACAGTCTTTTTAGGGTTATAAATAACATCATAAACAAGCGCACCGGATGGAAGCGTTCTTAATTCATTTTCTTCAACCGGAGTCAAATCAGCAGCCCTTCCTTGCATTCCAATCGGTGTAGTATTCACAAGGATTTGAATATCTGATAAATCTCTTATACGCTCAATTTGGAATGCATTAAACTCTACATGCGGGAATTTGTTACGTAAAAAGTTCAGTAATTCTACCGCATTCGGGATATTTCTTGTAAAAATTTTAATCTGTTTTGCCTGTGATTGCGCCAGTGCAGTAATCGCAGCTCTTGCAGCACCGCCTGTTCCAAGTACCCCTGCGGTTTTTCCTGCAATTGTAAAATCATCAGGTATCGCATTTCTAAACCCGATGACATCTGTATTATATCCCTTCATTGTCTTATCCGGGTTTATCACAACCGTATTAACTGCCCCCACAATATCTGCAGAAGCATCAACTTCGTCCAAAAACAATGTAACAGGAAGTTTTAATGGTATGGTAACATTAAATCCCGCATAATTATGAAATTTCAAGAACTTAATCCTATCAACAAGACTATCAGGCGGGGTTTCCAAAACTTCATAAATAGAATTTAGTCCAAGACTTTTAAATCCAGCATTGTGAATATAACTTGAAAGGGAATGTCCCAAAGGATAACCAATCAAACAGTATTTTTTAATTATATTTTGGGGCTTTTGGCAATCTGCTTCTTGCGAAATCACATTTCCAGTATATGGAACAGCAGCCGTCTCCGGATTTTGCGGCTGTTCTTGCGGCATTTCAACAGGCTGAGACGGCGCACTATGTTCTGGTCGGAATGAAAACGTCGTACTAAAATTATTCATATAATCCTGATTATTAACCGTTGATTGAGAAATATTACCGGAATACGAAACAGGATCTGATATCTGTGAAAGACCAGCAGACTCTATCACCGCAGGCGGCTCAGGTTCAGAATAATACGAAGTTGTCCAACCTGCAGGTGCAGGTTCTGCGGCATTCCTTGGTTCCGAATTTTGGGCAGGTGCCGGGGCTATAGAAGAAGATAATGCACTAAACCCCGTCTGCTTTGGAGTTTCAGGCTGTCCAGTATAACTACTGTTATAAGGCGGTTCCGAAATTGACTGTGCCGGAGCTTCAGCCTGGGAGGCTTCAGCTTCCATCTGTTTCTTTAGTTCCATTATAGAAATGCTGACACCCTCTGCTTTTAACTGCTTATAACGGGCAAAAAGTTCTTCTTTACTAACAGCCATAATTCAAATCCTTTTAAATTTATTCCTGTACAGTTTCAACTTCTGCTTGTTCTGGTTCTTTTTTGAATGAACACTTCATACTTGAACAGGAAATTACAGTACCCTTTTTCAAAACTTTTTTAACTAAAAGACTGCCGCAATCCGGACATTTTTCACCCGTAGGTTCATTCCAAAGCACAAAGTCACATTCCGGATATTTGTCACAGCCAAAAAATACCGTTCCGCGTTTTGATTTACGTTCAACAATTGTACCTTTGCCGCATTTTGGACAGGTAACACCGGTTGATTTTCTATATGGCTTGCGGTGTTTGCAGCCTTCATTTGTACATTCCATATACTTGCCATACGGTCCGATTTTAAATATCATATCAGAACCGCATTTTTCGCATTTTTCTTCACAAACTTCTTGAGTTTTTGGTGCTGAACCTTCGCCACCTTCTGCTTCTGCTTCCATCTCCTGCATTACATTAATAGACATTGCAGTCTTACAATCAGGATAGCCGGAACAACCTAAGAATTGCGATCCGGTTTTACTTGTTCTCAAAACCATTGGTTTTCCACAGTTCGGACATTTTACATTGGTTTCTATTGTAACCTTCTGCGCAGTTTTCATTACAGAATTAACTTCTTCCATAAACGGAGTATAAAAATCCTGAAGAACTTTCACCCAAACCGCTTCTTTTTCAGCGATTTTATCAAGCTTTGCTTCCATGCCGGCTGTAAATTTATAATCCATAATATCAGAGAATTGTGATACAAGCTGTTTTGAAACCGTGCGGCCCAAAAGTGTAGGACGCAGAGCCTTATCTTTTTTCTCCACATATTTTCTTGTTTGAATAACCGTAATAATCGTTGCATAAGTTGACGGACGACCAATTCCGTATTCTTCTAAAGCCTTAACAAGTGAGGCTTCGTTATACCTTGGAGGCGGCTGAGTAAAGTGCTGTTTGGGATTAATCTTTTTACAAACAACTTTATCTCCTTTTTCAAGATCAGGGATTTTAGCATCTGTAGCTTTATCTTCTTCATCTTCCGAATCATTATAAAGTGCCAAAAATCCGTCAAATGTAATCTTGCTTGTCCCTGCCCTTAAAGTATAATCACCTGAATTTATCTCAATTGTTTTATTTGCAATCTCAGCAGGTGCCATTTGAGAAGACATAAATTTCTCCCAAATAAGCTTATACAATTTATACTGATCATTATCAAGATACTGTTTGATGCTGTCAGGTGTTCTTTCAGGATAAGAAGGGCGGATAGCTTCGTGCGCATCTTGAACATTTTGCTTGCCTTTTGCATAAATATTAGGATTTTCCGGATAATATTTTTCTCCGTAATTTTCTAAAATGAAATCATGTGCCATATTTTGAGCATCATCTGAAACCCTGACAGAGTCCGTTCTCATATAAGTAATCAAACCGACAGGAGTTCCGTCAATTTCAATACCTTCATAGAGTTTTTGGGCAACCTGCATGGTTTTGGAAACCCCAAACCCCAGTTTTGAAGAGGCGGCACGCTGCATTGTTGAAGTTATAAACGGTGCAGTAGGCTTGCGTTTTGTTGATTTTTTAGTAACCTTTGCAACTTCATATTGAGTCTGCGGATTTGTTAAATAATCAACAATTTTCTGTGCTTCTTCTTTATTTTTAATAGTTTTTTCAACAGCCTTATTTTTGATTTTTGAAAGCTCAGCCTGGAAAACTTTTCCGTCCTTATCCAAATCGGCATGAATTGACCAGTATTCCTGCGGAATAAATGCTTCAATCTCATCTTCTCTTTCACAAATCATACGAAGTGCAACAGATTGAACCCTGCCGGCTGATAAATTTCTATTTCCGATTTGCTTCCACAAGACAGGACTTAATTTAAACCCCACAAGTTTGTCCAAAATTTGTCTTGTTTGCTGTGCCTGAACCATATCCATATCGATTCCGCGCGGATTTTCTACAGAATGTTTGACGGCTTTTGGAGTAATTTCGTTAAATACAATTCTGCAAATCTTTTCATCAGGCACTTTCAAAACCTGTCTTACATGCCAGGCAATAGCTTCTCCTTCACGGTCAGGGTCGGAAGCCAGATATATTTTATCAACTTTTTTAGCTAAGTCATTTAATTTTTTTACAACCTGCTGTTTGCCCGGAATTACTTCAAACTTAGGCTCAAAATTATTATTAACGTCAAAACCTAAATTTTGCGTTGCAGAATCTTTTGTCGGTAAGTTTCTAATATGCCCATAGCTTGCCTCAATTTGAAAATCACTTCCCAAAATCTTTTTAATAGTTTTTGATTTTGCCGGTGACTCGACTATTACTAATGATTTTTCTTTTGATTTACTTTTTGTTTCTGCTGCCATATTTATTTTCTCTTATACTTCGTTGGGCAAGTATGCCCGATTTACAAATTTCATAATTTACATATTATCATATATTTTATCTGGATTGTTTCGTCACTTCGTTCCTCGCAATGACATCTCTTTAGTTTTGTTCAATTTTGATTGCTTTTTTCTGGAGTGTTTCACTATCACTCACAATGACGTATATGTGGACTGTCATTGCGAGCCGATTTGTCGGCGAAGCAATCCAATTTTTATCATTACTATGACGTTTTGGCATCACACCTTTTTATATCTATCACCGCCACACTGTTTTATTATGCCTTTAAGCTCCATTGTTGTCAAGTTCATCAACAAATCATCAAGTTTCAATTTTGTTAATGAAAGCAGTTCATCTACTCCCTTTTCTTCTATTTCCAGATTATTATATATTTTTTCTTCATCAGGTGTCAGCATCGGAAGTGTAAGCTGATCCCCGCAATCAGTTCCTGTTTTTATTTCCCAGTTTAAAGCATTTAAAATATCGTCACTTTCAGTCACCAAAGTGGCACCATTTTTGAGAAGTTTATAAATTCCCTGAGTATTCGGGTTTGAAATAAGACCCGGAATACACATCAATTCCCGCCCTTGCTCAAGTGTTAAATTTGCGGTAATCAATGCTCCGCTCTTTAACGAGGCCTCAGCTACAAGGGTTCCGTATGAAAGTCCCGAAACTATACGATTTCTCTGCGGGAATCTGAATTTAACCGGCTCAAATGTCGGATAATATTCACTTAGCACAGCTCCATAACCGTTTTCAATATTTTGATAAAGAGTTTTGTTACTGGCAGGATATGTAAAATCAAATCCGCTTGCAATAACACCTATTGTCTTTAAATTATTTTCAATTGCCGCAGTATGAGCTACCGTATCAATTCCTGATGCTAAGCCTGAAACAATACAAATATCAGTGTTACAAAGCCCTGATAAAATCTTTTTTAAATCTTCACGTCCATTCATGCTGGCTTTCCGAGAACCTACAACCGCAAGAGTTTTATCAAGGTTACACTCAAAAAGTTTGCCTTTATAATACAAAACGGCAGGAGGATTTGAAATAGCTTTTAGCATTTTAGGATAATTTTCATCTTCAAGAGTCAAAAAATTTATCCCGCGCGTTTCCACCTCAGTAAATGTCCTGTCAATATCAACTTTATCCCTGAATCTTAAAAAGTTTTCCGATTTTTTTACACTCAACCCTTCAATATTTTTCAAGTCAGATAATGAAGCATTAAATGCGATTTCTATATCTCCAAAATGCTCATACAGCCTTTGTATAAAGCTGCTGTCTATTTGTTCTATTGATGAAAACGCAATCCAATACTTACTTTTCATTAAAAATAAATAACCTCTTAATCGTTAATCTTCTTTTTTATATTTTCAATTAATTTATTTGTATTATCTTTTTCTTCCTGCGGAATATCAAAATTCAAATAATCTTCCAAATACTCAACAGCATCTTCATAATCCCCGCGAGCCATAAACAAAATGGCAACTTTTTTATAAGCTTGAGGAAATTTATTATTTGTTGCAATCGCTTTCAAAAAGTTGGAAATAGCTTTATCAATTTCATCATTTGCCTGATAAGCTTCTGCAAGGTAGTAATAAATCAATTCATTATCCTGTTTAAATTCCAAAACATTTTCAAGATTTTCAATCGCAGAATCGTAATTACCAAAATCAAAATAAATTTTAGCCAAATCATAATACGCATCATAATTATCAGGCTGCTTATCAAGGATATAAACTAATTCATCAATCGCTAAATCCTGTTTGGCATCTTCCATATAAAATCTTGCAAGATAATGTCTGAAAATAATATCATCTGGCAGCATATCAATTGCATAAGATAAAATATTAATTCCTTCACCAAGTCTTTTTTGTTTGTAATACAAATCGACAAGATTTATATAACATTGCGGTAATTGTGGATTAAGCTCAATACATTTTAAATAATTCTTCTCGGCTTTTTCATCTTCACCTAAATTAGCATAACAAAGCCCGAGGTTATTATAAATTTCAGCATTATCTGTTTCAACTTCCAATACAGAAGTGAACATATCAACTGCTCCGTTCCAATCTTGCTTTTTAAAACATTCTATGGCTTTATCAATTTTTTCTTTCATAAATTACAATCCTAAAGTAACGTTATCATCAGATCCTGAACCGATATTTTTGATAACAGTTCTTGTATTTCCCTGAGCATCAAAACTTTTCGGCTTCATTGTCATTTTAATTTTGTCTGCATAAATAGTACGTACACCCTGAGTTATACTTGAACGTCCTGTGAAATAAGCTTCATTAGGCTTAGAGTCAGCTCCCGGGTACAACGTAACCTTTGGACCTACTGCATAGTAATCCTGGAACCAAATTCTCACATTACCGCTGGCATTAAAGATTGAACGTTTTTGATTATATTCCTGATAACTTGATTTTAAAACAAGCTTTGAACCATCCTCCATAACAGCATTCGATGTTGTATTACCATAAGCTGTTAAATTTCCGGTTGAAGCTTCATATATAAATTTATCAGCATAAGATTCGTTATTTTCTTGTTTAACTTTGGCATTGCCTGTTAACACAAGTTTTTTCAAATCTCCGTTTTTATCAGTTGTAATTTGAGCTCCGTTTGAAAAAGTTTCAATATCTTTATATGTCATTGTAACTGCACCTGTTGCAGTCATAATACCTGTTTTAGTATCATATTCCTGAACATCTGCATTTATTACAACAACCGGAGTCTTTCCTTCAAATACAATTGACTGAGTGTCACCCTCTGCTCTGATTATTTTTGTAATCAAAGATACTTTCAAAATATTTGCCTTAACTTCTCTTTTTTTATTTTTCTTTACTTCAAAAGCATAAGGTTTATCATAAAATGTAGCAGTATCAAGCTTTTGATCGTCTGTTACATTAACATCTGCACTGTCTCCGACAACTTTTAAATCATCAACCGTAACTTTTACATTCCCGTTAAATTTAATTTTATTATCAGATTCATTATAAGTCTGATTTTTTGACTCAATGATTAAATCAGAAGCCTGCACAGCCACCCCTGATAATAATAACAATGATACAAATGCCGTTAATATTTTTTTCATATTATTTCTTATCCTCATAAACTTTTGAAACAGTGTTTCCAACTATTTTAAAACTGTCATATTCAGGACTTATCACGATCTTATCTGCTATCGACAATAATTCTTTCCCTTTTTGAACCTTTATATGTCCTTCCGCAACAATCGGAGAGTGAGAATTAACCCAATGCAATTTGTCTGCATTCAAAGTTATACCGTCTTTTAGAACAATAAAAGTTTCTTCATATAAAGTTATATCCCCTTCTTTTGAGTTATAAGTACCCTTAGAAGACTCAAAACTCATAGAAACTTCGTTATCCTTATAAAAATTACCTATAACTTTATTTAGCTGTGCAACCCCTTTAGCGCTGTCCCATTGCCCGGTTTCACCATAGAGCTCCCAGTATTTTTGCTCATTTTTTGTTTCAGTCAGAATAATGCCTTGTACAACAGCTTCCTGCTCATCACCACGCGCAACCGACTGCTTTTTGTTAAAATCATGCGTAATCATTCCGGCAGTGATAAAAGCCCAAGCTAATATCCCGGCAAATGTCAGTAATATAATTCCATAGAGTCTTTTCTTCTTCGGTAAATTTTTCCAGTTCATACTAAAAATATTAGCACAAAATATCCTAAAACAAAATTTTATATAACATTAATTAAATATCTTAATAATTTAACAATATAATTACTTTTGTAATATAATAGGCTTGTATAGATTAGGGAAGCAGAGGATACAACATATGGTTTTAAGATATGATTGCGGAGAAGTTATAACTGCAATGGTTACTCCTATGGTAAAAACAGGAGCCATCGACTATGACAGCGTCGAATCACTGGCATCTCACCTGGTTGAATCAGGAAGTGATGCACTGCTTGTTGCAGGAACAACTGGGGAATCTCCGACATTAACTAACGAAGAAGAAATTGAACTGGTAAACTCAGTAAAAAGAGCTGCTGCAAACAAAGCAAAAATCATTCTTGGCGCAGGTTCTAACTCAACAGAATCAGCAATTGAATATACAAAATTTGCACAAAAAGAAGAAGTAGATGCAATTCTGTCAGTTGTACCATATTACAACAAGCCAAATCAAAGAGGTATGATTGAACACTTTTCAGCAGTTGCAGAAAATACTGATTTACCGATAATCATGTATAATATTCCGTCAAGAACAGGAGTTAGCATGCTGCCGGAAACTGCAGCTTATCTGGCTAATAAATACAAAAATATAGTTGCTCTAAAACAAAGCTGTCCTGATATGGATAAAGTTACAGAGATGAAAATATTATGTCCTGATGATTTTGCAATCTACTCAGGAGATGACAGCTTAACCCTTCCAATGTTAGCTCTTGGCGCTCACGGGGTAATTTCTGTTGCTTCCCATTTGTTTGGCGCAGAAGTTAAATCAATGATTAGAAATTTCAAAACCGGCGAACTTCTTGCTGCAAGAAATATGCACAAAAAGTTATATCCGGCATTCAGAAAATTATTTATGGCACCTAATCCGACTCCGATTAAAGCCGCTTTGGCTTACAAAGGATTCATAGGCGACTATGTAAGAAGACCGCTTGTTACCTTGACTGAAGATGAAAAAATCGAATTATTCAAAGTAATAGACGAAGTTAAAGCAGAATTAAGCAATGAAGGCTAGTTCTTTTTTGTATAATTCAGCATATATTAAAAATAAAACTAAACAGTTTCAGTACATATAAAGAGGGTAGAAAATTGAAAAACAAGATTATTATGTTTTGGGTAATTGTAGCAATTGTCATTGCATGTATCTTTGCAATCTGCAAAAAACCTACGAAACTAGGGCTTGATCTTGTAGGAGGTTCAAGAATTATGCTTGAAGCCAGAACTACAGATACAGTCACCCAAATTACTCCTGAAGTTATGAGCCGTTTACAATACGCAATCGAAAGCCGTGTAAACAAACTCGGAGTTTCAGAAACAAGTGTTGCCCAAGTTGGCGAAAAAAGATTACTTGTAGAAATTCCTAACGTTACAGATTTGAAAGAAGCTGAAGCATTTTTAGGAAAAACTGCACAATTAGAATTTAAACAACCTGTGTTTGATGAAAACAAGCAGCCAAAAAGAGATGAAAAAGGTATGTATCTCTGGGAACCTACAGGGTTAACCGGGGAAGACCTAAAATCTGCAGAAATCGGTTCTGACCAAACAGGTCAATGGACTGTATCTTTGGATTTTAATGGAAAAGGTGCAACTAAATTTGCTGAATTAACTCAAAAACTTGTTGGTCAGCAAATGGCAATTTTCTTTGATGGTGAAGAAATTTCAGCTCCGACTATCAGAGAAGTAATCTTTGGCGGCAGAGCAGAAATTTCCGGCGGAAGTTCAGGTTTTGCATACGCTGAAGCAGAAAGAATGGTTAACTTATTAAATGCCGGTGCTCTTCCTGTACCATCAGATATCATTCAAGAAAATACAGTTGGTCCAACATTAGGTGCAGACAGTATTGAAAAATCAAAATTTGCAGGAATGCTTGGTATTGGTTTAGTAATGATATTTATGTTATTTTACTACAGGTTACCGGGACTTATCGCAGATATAGCATTAGTAATTTATGCACTGATTCTATTTGCATTATTTAAAGTTATTCCTGTAACATTAACACTTGCAGGTATCGCAGGTTTTATCCTATCTGTAGGTATGGCTGTTGATGCTAATATTTTGATATTTGAAAGAACAAAAGAAGAATTAAAAGCCGGTAGAAACCTGTTTACAGCAATTAACTCAGGTTTTGACAGAGCATTTACAAGTATCTTTGACTCAAACATGACAACTGTTTTAGCTTGTGTAATTTTGTATTTCTTAGGTACAAGCGTAGTTAAGGGATTTGCACTAACTCTTGCATTAGGTGTTATCGTATCAATGTTCACAGCAATTACAGTTACTAAAAACTTCATGCACTTAATCTTCGGTACAGGGGAATTGAAATATCCTGCACTGTTTGGTCTTTCTAAAGACGAAATCGGTCAAGGTTATGAAGCTACAGAAACTAAACGTGAAAAAGCACGTTTTGGTATTTTAGACTAGGAAAGTTGAGGTAAATTAAAATGTTTAATTTTAATAAAACAGTGCATGTAGTAAAATACAGAATCCTCTGGATGTGTTTGTCTGCCTGCTTATTATTACCGGGGATTGCCGCAATGATTTATTCAATGGTAACTTACCCGACCCACTCCCCTGTTAAAGTCGGTATCGACTATACTGGTGGAACAATTTTACAATACGGTGTTCCGGAAGCTATTAATAATGAAGCCGTATCAAAAACAAGAGAAGATTTAGATAATGCGGGTATTCAAAATCCATATATCCAAATTCTTAACGTAACACCAACGGCTGAAAATAATAATATTAAATCTATTATTTCAATCAGAACAAAATTTATTGATGAAGGTTCTGACACAGCTGAACAGATTACTAATGCTGTAAAAAGCGAATATAAAAATGCTGAATTAATTCAAGTAAGTTCAGTTGGTCCAACATTAGGGAATGAATTATTCAAAATGTCATTGATAGCTTTAGCACTTGCAATGCTTGGAATGATTGTTTATATCTCATTAAGATTTAAGTTTGATTACGCATTGGCAGCCATTTTAGGACTTGTTCATGACGTATTATTCGTTACCGGGGTATTCTCAATCCTTGGAATATTCTTTGATGTCCAAATTGACGGATTATTCCTTACCGCAATTTTAACCATTATCGGTTTCTCTATTAACGATACAATTGTAACGTTTGACAGAATCAGAGAAAATCTTAGATATTACGGTAAAAAGATGTCATTTGGAGAAATTGTTGATGCTTCAGTTAACCAAACACTTACAAGAAGTATCAATACTTCATTAACAGTGTTCTTAACCCTTGCAGCACTATATTTCTTTGGCGGAGTAACAACAAAAGACTTCGTTTTAGCAATGATGTTAGGCGTTATTGTCGGGGTATATTCAAGTATTTTCTTCTGCAGTATGCTTGTTGATTTCTGGGAAGAAAATAGACAGAAAAAAGCGAAAACAGCTGTATAATTATAATTGAGAAATAAATAAAAAAGGCCTCTGAAATTCAGAGGTCTTTTTTTACTTAGTAAAATTTTTACTCAGAAATATAAATATTATCTGCCAAGAAATTTTTGTATTCAATATAATCAATATATTTATTATTATCAAGATCATATTTGTCAAACTCTTCAGACAATTCCTGAATTTTAGCCATGATAATATCCGGTCCTTCTTTTTCTAAAGCTTCCATATCATTCGCTAACAACTTAATAAAATTCAGCATCCACTCATTTTTTGAAATAAAATAACTTTTATCCTCATCAAGTACCAAAAAGTCCTTTGCAATTTCTTCATCAGTCAGATTACGGAAACCATTCGGAATATCATTTTTTTCTTTAGTAATAATATAACGCATAAACTACTCTCCTATATTGCCATAATTACATTTCTAATATTTTCATTTGAAACAGATGCAAGTGCTGTTTCTTTGTCAATTTGAGTAACAGAATCTATTTGCTTCAAAGTTTCAAGAGCCTTTAATACAACCGTCTGATTATTTGAAGCTAACAATTCTCTAATCTTTGAATCGTTTTCAGTAAAATCTAAAGCTGTATAAACAAACAAGCTGCCGGCATTCAATTCATCATCAATAAGACTATACAATCTTCCGACATCCGGAGTTGTAAGCAGCTGTTTTATATCAAGAATTTCCTGTTTTGTATCTTTTGATTCATCAAATAAATATTCATCATTTTCAGTTAAGGTTTCAAATTTATCAAGCGCATTAACCAAAACCACAGCTATTTTTGAATCAGGCTCAGATTTTACAAGCAGTTCAATAAATTCATATAACCTAAAATCAAACACCTGTGAAAGTCCCAGAATTTCACCAAGACCATTTATTATAGAATTAAAAACAAACAAAGCATCTTCTTTTGAATTTTCATAAATAGAAAACAAATCACAAAGATAAGTAATTTCACCTGCAATATTTTCAGCAAATGAAGATGTTTTCATTAGCATTAAAATAGGTTCAAGTGCATCTTTTCTACCATATGATACCAGGAACTTAACCCCGTCAAGCTGAGTAAACTCGTCATCCGACTCCAGCTTTTTAACAGCTTCATTATAAGATGTTTCTTCATTCAAAACTCCCAGAGTTGAAGCACAGTTTGAACTTAAACAACTGTTTTCACTGTATGCTGACTGTTTTAGAAATTCAATCGCCAAAGGATCTTTTATATATGAGAAAAATTTTGCACAGTAAGTTTTTTCATCATCAGTACCCTTTTCAAATATATCAAGCATTTTATCCGTCAAATCTTCATCAGCAAACCGCACAAGCGCTGAAATAATAAAATCTTCATAAGATGGGGAGTAATATTTTAAAAAGTTTAACAAATTCAAATAATTTGATCTGTTACATACTTTTGCAAGCCTATCGGATACATTTTGTTTTACAAAATCAAACAAAAAATCGTCTTTTGAAACCAATTCACTAAACAGCTCAACATCACAATTATTTATAAGACTAAAAGCTGCAGGTTCAAAATCTTTTGGATTTTTGCCTGTTAAATTTTTCAATTTATCACTCATAAGGAAAAGCCTTATTAATCTAAGTAAAATACAGTGATAACTTTGTGACCTTCTTCTGCATATTGAACAGCGTTATGAAGAGTTTTACTTGTATGGGAAAGGAAACAGATTAACTGATTACATTCGTCGATAATTTCTCTGTTACAAACTCTTGAAGCATCAGCCAAAGTCATCATGGCTCTATCTGCGTGTTCAATAATATTAGGAACTCCGATAAGCTGATCCTGAACGTCAGAAGGCTGCTGACCGATGGTTTGAGGCAGAATAACGCATAACTTATCCGGATTAGCCTTCATTGCACCTCGAATAGCAGCGGCGTTTGTTCCTGAAGATCCGCCTGATGTTATAATTGTATTACCCTGCATAACAAGAGCAGTAGCAAGGGTTTCAATCATCTGCTGATGAGTGATTGGAAGATTACGGCTTCCGATAATAGCAATTTTCTTTGCAGATTGTTTAATTGTAGCAAGCTCCATTGCCAATTCATCTACTGTGTTAGGGGCATCTGATTTTACAGTATCCATTTCTTCATCAATAGGAACAACTATAGACTTTTGAATATCATTGCTGTTTTCATCTGCGCTTAATAAAATTTCCATATCACTTTCTGTCATTTTTTCTTTTACCTTCTGATTGCATTTATTACATTTTTCAACTATGCTGTATTATAGCATATTTTTTTTTATTTGGGAAGAGGTCATGGAAAATCTATTAGAAAATCTTAATAAGGAACAAGCCGAAGCAGTACAAACAACCAAAGGTCCGCTATTAATATTAGCGGGTGCAGGTTCAGGCAAAACAAAGGTTTTAACCACTCGTATTGCATATATGATTAGACAGGGGGTACGTCCAAGAAATATTTTAGCTGTAACCTTTACAAACAAAGCTGCTAAAGAGATGAAAGAGCGTATCGGAAAAATCATAGGCGAAGATACCGTAAAATATATGTGGGTTGGAACTTTCCACGGGATTTGCGGACGTATTTTAAGAGAAAATATAGATAAATATAATACCGCAACAGGTAAACATTTAGATAAAAACTTTACAATCTATGATGATTCAGACACAAATCAAATAATTACAAGGGCAATTAAAAAACTTAATCTTGATGATAAAGTTTATCAAACAAAACTGGTAAAATCAGTTATCTCAAATGCTAAAAACAAAATGCAGGATGCTACAACTTTTGCAACATACGCAAGAGATTTCAAATCTCAAAAGATTGCAGAAATTTATGAAGAATATGAAAAAGCATTGAATAACAATAACGCAATCGACTTTGACGATATGCTTATGCTGACAGTTAAACTGCTTGAGCAAAATGAGGAAGTCAGGGCGCAGTATTATGAAAGATTTCAACATATTATGGTTGATGAATACCAGGATACAAACCTTGCGCAGTATAACCTTGTTAATATGCTTTATACAAATCTTTCAAAAGAAATCCCTCCTGAGCGTTCACTATGCGTAGTTGGTGACGTTGACCAATCTATCTATTCTTGGCGCGGTGCGGATTTTACAATAATTATGAATTTCCAAAAAGATTACCCTGCAACAAAATTAATCAAACTTGAGCAAAACTACCGCTCTACTGCTCATATTTTGAATGCAGCAAACTCAATTATTGAAAATAATGATGAACGCGTAGAAAAAGTTTTGTATTCTAACAAGGGCGAAGGGGAAAAATTAAGTTATTATATAGCTGCAGATGAAGCAGATGAAGCAAACTACATTGTAAGCAACATCAAACGCACAGCGCGTGGAAATTACAACCAGTTTGCAATCTTATATAGAACAAACAACCAGTCCCGTGCACTTGAAGAAGCCTGTATGGCAACAGGTGTTCCATATAGAATATACGGAGGCACAAAATTCTACGACAGAGCAGAAGTTAAAACTGTATTATGCTACTTAAAACTTATCAATAATACTGACGATTCTCAAAGCTTGCGCCGTGTAATAAATATCCCAAAACGCGCAATAGGAGAAACTACAGTAAAAAATCTGGCTGATTTTGCAAACGAAAAAAATATCAGTTTATTTGAGGCAATTAAAATCTGCGAAGATTCTCCGATTGCACCAAAAACCCGTTCAAAATTGAAAGATTTTGCAAACCTGATACACAAATTCCAGCAGGCAAAAGATTCATATACTCTTAAAGAATTTGTAACACTTGTTATCGAAAAATCCGGCTACCTGGCTGAACTTCAAGCAAAAGCTGCAACAGATCCTGAGTTTCAAGATGATATCAACAACCTTCAAGAACTTGTAAACGTTGCAGAAGAATTTGTACCGGAAGAAGAAAATAATATCTTGGGTGAATTTTTGCAGCAGGTTGCACTCGTTTCAGACCTTGATTCAATGGAAGATGAAACAAACAATATTACAATGATGACCCTGCACGCAGCAAAAGGTCTTGAATTCCCGACAGTATTTATTGCAGGTATGGATGAAGGAATTTTCCCAAGTCAAAGAACCCTGCAAGTACCATCTCAAGTCGAAGAAGAGCGCCGCTTGATGTATGTCGGAGTAACCCGTGCAGAAGAAAAATTATACCTAATTTCAGCCAAACGCCGTCAAACATGGGGGGAATACCGTTACTATAACCCGTCAAGATTTATAGAAGAAATTCCGCAAAATCTTATTGAATCAATGGAATCAGAAGACAGATTAAGCGGCTCCTCAACATTCAGAAGTGCTGTTTCAAGAGCAAAAGAATCTTATACAAAATCGGATTCAGACGGTTATATAAAACCTTCAACAGGTTTTGGCGCCAATTTTGTAGCCCCGCAAAGACGAGGCTTAGCGGCATCAAGCTCATCAGCATCAAATAACAATAACAACAGAAGCTCAGCATACCAGAACCGCTACCAAAAACCGCAATCTAACCGAACTCCACAACGAACAATCCTTGTAAAATCAGCAGTTAATAAAAAGCGTGAAGAAGAAAAAATTGCAGCATTTTTTAAGGATAACGCAATCAAAAGAATGGCAGAAGAACGCCGTCAAAGGTTGGAGGCTGAACGCCTTAAAGCAGAAGAAAAAGAACGTGAAAAAAATGAAAGCAAATTCATAAGTGATGTTTATGAAGTCGGTCAAAGAGTTTTCCACGAGCAGCTTGGAATCGGACATATTACAGATGTTATGAATGTTGGTGAAAGCATTATGTACACCATTGATTTTGGCAAACTTGGCAAAAAAGCAATGGACGCATCATACGCTAAACTTAAAAAGTTTTAAAAAAAGACCCGATTTTATGATAAAATAAAATAGCACATGTAAAGAAGGAGAGAAAAATGGCAGATGCAAAAATTTTAGCAACTATTGAAAGATCAGACACAGAACAATTACAAATTTCTGTAAGCGAATATAAAGGCAAAAGCTATCTGAATATGAGAATATATTACACAACTGATGATGGTGCAACCTGGCTTCCAACCAAAAAAGGGGTTACTTTCTCACCTGAACAACTGGATCTTTTAACAGAAGCTATTGAAGAAGCTAAACAAGAATTTATGGCTGCTGAAGAATAAAATTTAAGATATAAAATAATAATAAGGATTATCATAAATGGAAGACGGTATTCAAAACAAATTATTTGAACTTCCCGCAAAAAAATTAACCTTAAAAAAGCGGGAACCTTCTGAAATGAATGATAATCCTTATTTTATTAATCATAAATATGCCGTTTGTCTGGTTAACCTTAAAGCTTTAGGAGTTAAAACATTCAGCTACCTTATACCGGCTGAAATGCAGGAAAAAATTAAAATAGGACAAGCATTACTTGTACCATTTGGCAGGCAAGGTTTAATAAACGCATTTTGCGTAGGATTTTCAGATTACTTACCGCCTGAAATAAAGGCAAAACGTGTAAGCAAAATACTTGATGAAACCCCGTTATTTTCTGTGGAATATTTAAAACTTTTGGAATGGGTTGCAAATTATTACTGCACGGATTTAATCACTGTGCTAAATACTGCAATTCCCTTAAAACTTATTGAAAAATCCCTAAAAACAGAACAGATTATAGAATTTGTAAAAACAGAAGGGGCAACAAAACGACAATTACAAGTTCTTGAAACTCTTCAAACCTGCGGAAAAATCTCACTTATTGATTTTGAAAAACTTGCCAAAACAACACGCGCAACCATAAAAAAACTGGAAAGTTTAGGGTGTGTAAAACTTACAGAAGAACAAGTTTACAGAAACCCTCTTGATATTTTAAAAATAGATAAAAAAGAAGATTTATATGAACTTTCACAGACCCAGCAACAAGTCTATGAAGGGATTTCAGCACAAATAAAAGCGGAAACATCCCCGCAAATTCTACTACATGGCATCACCGCAAGCGGAAAAACCGAAGTCTATTTCAAACTGATTGATGATACCATAAAATCAGGAAAAAATGTTCTGTTTCTGGCACCTGAAATCGCACTTGCATCTCAACTAACCAAGCGTTTAGCCCGAAAATTCGGGACAAAAGATGTTGCAATATGGCACAGCAGCATTTCAGAAGGGGAAAGATATGATGTTTGGCAAAAACTTTATAAAAACGAAATAAAAATTCTTGCAGGAGCAAGATCAGCAGTCTTTGCTCCGTTAAAAAATATCGGACTGATTATTATTGATGAAGAACACGAAGGAGCTTATAAACAAACAAGTCCTGCGCCAAGATATGATGCGCGGCTTGTTGCTAAAAAATTGGCAGAATTTAACTCCTGTCCGCTGATTTTAGGCTCTGCAACCCCAGATATTTCAAGTTACTATAGGGCAATTAATTCAAATCATCTTTATGAAATGCTAAAAAGATACAACAATGCAAAAGTTGCACCGGTATCAGTTATAAATATGCAGGAATACGGCAGGGCTGCATATAAAAGCCTTATTTCAAAACCCCTGCAAACCGCAATAAAAGAAACTTTAGATAACAAACAGCAAGTAATTTTACTGATAAATCGCCGTGGATTTTCAACATATACCCAATGCCAAGGCTGCGGACATGTCATAGAATGCCCGAATTGCGCAATTCCGATGATATGGCATGCAAAAGACAACATGTTAAAATGCCACTACTGCAACCACGTTGAATATTTCCCTGACGTCTGCCCTAATTGCGGATTTGACGGGCTAAAAAATTCCGGCACAGGCACTCAAAAAATTGAACAATATATAAAAGATTTATACCCAGATTATAATATTGAGCGAATAGACAGTGACGTCTTAGTCCGAAAAGGTGAGCATATAAGACTTTTAGAAAAATTTCAAAAAGGTGAAATTGATATCTTAGTCGGTACACAAATGATTGCCAAAGGTCTTGATAACCCAAATGTAACACTTGTCGGGGTAATCTCTGCAGATGCAAGCTTTAACCTGCCTGATTTCAGAGCTTCAGAACGCGGGTTTCAGCTGCTGACTCAGGTTGCAGGAAGAGCCGGACGCGGAGAATTTAAAGGCAGAGTATTATTCCAAACCTACAACCCTGAATACTATGCACTTGAAAGTGCAAAATCCCAAAATTATTTCGAATTTTACCAAAAAGAAATAAAGTCACGTGAAGATTTTGATTACCCGCCATTCAGCCAGATTATCAGGCTGATACTGAGTTCTCAAAACAATTTCCGTGCAGAAAAAGCCGCTCAAGAAATTGCACTGAGACTCTGCACAATGATTGAAAAATTCGGATTTGGCGAAAGACTCGAAGTTCTTGGCCCGACACCTTGCGTTATTGAGCGCATAAACGGGTATTACAGATTCCAAATACTTATAAAAAATAAACTGGAAGATAAGGGACATCAGTTTGTCTCAGGATTCTTAAACAAAATTACAGCACCAAAAGATATTAAAATGACAATCGACGTTGATCCGCTTGATATTTTATAAAAAAAAGAGAGTCCTAAAACCCTCTTTTTTTATTGACTATTCCACAACATTCATATATCCTTTTGAATTTTTAACCAAAGGAACCTTCATCATATAACCTGTATGAAGCTTAACTTTAACATAACAATTTCCCGGCTTGGTACAGTTGCCATCTCCATAAAAATTCCAGGTATTCATTTGACATTTATTGCTCTCAGCGCAAAACTTGACCTTAACTAATGAACCGTTCATCTGCTGCACTGTTGAAGGTTTTAGATTCGCTGTAAAGTATTTTGCCAAACCCGTTGATGAACAATCTTTGACCTTTTGCTCCTTAGTTTCACTTGTTAACGCAGACTGAGCGATTGTTGATATTGCACGATTTTTCTCATTCTGCAAAGAATTTCTGGATTGAGTCGCAGTACTGGCTGCAATAGCCGGAAGCGACAATAATACCAAAGCTAATATTGAAAAAACTATGATTGTTTTATTCATATTGCAAAATCCTTTCCTATTTAGTTTCTTCACTATCACTAAGCAAGCTTGTCTGCTGAACATCTTCCGCCGGAGCTTCTGATTTTTCAGAGGAAATTGATTTGATTGTAACATCGTCATCATCCGGATTTAGAATTTTATTAACAGAACATACCATATCATTATCATTCAAATTCTGTGCTCTAACACCTGTTGCAGGACGTCCCTGTTGAGAAATTGAACCTGCATTCAATCTTGTTACAACACCATTTGCAGTTACTAGCATAATGTCATCAGATTCTTTAACAATAGTCAAAGCTACAAGTCTTGATGCACTTGATTTAAACTTAGTTGCAATCAGACCGATACCGCCTCTGTTTTGAGTTCTAAATTCAGATAACTTCGTACGTTTACCAAAACCGTCAGATGTAACAACCAGTAAATCCGCATCATAATCCTGCGGTACAATATCACAACCAACAATTTCATCACCTGAACGTAACTTCATCGAAATTACCCCTCTTGCGCTTCTGCCCAGAGGTCTTAAATCCTGAATTGGGAATCTTATTGCCATACCGCAAGATGTACCGATAATGATTTCATCTTTAGATGTTGCAAGTTTTACCCAGCATAAGCTGTCACCTTCATCAAGACCAATCGCAATAATACCGTTACGTCTGATATTTGAGAAATTATCAAGTTCAATACGTTTAATATTACCTTTTTTAGTAAGCATAATAAGATTCAATTCTTTAGAGAATGAACTTACCGGAACTACTGCCGTTATTTTTTCGTCCTGATCTATCGGAAGAACATTAATAATCGGTAAACCTTTAGCCTGACGTCCGCCTTCCGGGAAATCATATACATTCAAGCTGTAAACTGTACCTTTTGATGAGAAGAACAGAACTTTATCATGCATCATTGCAGTAAAGAAGTGCTGAATATCATCATCATCTTTTGTCTTCATGCCGGACTTGCCGCGGGTTGCACGGTTCTGGCGCTCAAAAGTATCAAGAGAAATACGTTTCAAATATCCCTGGTGAGTAATAAACACAGCCATTGGAGTATTTGGTGTTAAATCCTCAATAGTAACTTCGCCTTGTTCCGGAAGAATTTGAGTTTTTCTGTCATCTCCGTACTTTTCTTTATCTTCAATAAGTTCAGCTTTAATAATTTCAAGAATTTTTTGACGGCTTGCCAAAATTGATTCGTATTCTGCAATCTTTTTCAACAATTCATCGTATTCAGCTTTAACTTTATCTTGTTCCAAACCTGTTAAACGTCTTAATTGCATTTCTAAGATTGCATTAGACTGATCAACATCAAGACCGAAACGCTTCATCAAGCCATCTCTGGCATCATCTGTTGTTTTAGATTTTTTGATAAGTTCAATAACTTCATCAATAGAACCTAAAGCTATAATTAAACCTGCCAAAATATGCGCTCTGATTTTTGCCTTTTTCAAGAAGAAAATAGTTCTTCTTGTAACAATTTCAATTCTATGCTCAACAAATTCGTTTAATACTTCGTACAAATTCATCAAGCGAGGCTGCTTACCGCACAACGCAACCATATTAACCCCGAATGTTGTTGCAAGCTGGGTATATTTAAACAAATTATTTCTTACAACATCAGGTTTAGCATCTCGTTTAAGTTCAATTACAATCCTCATACCTTCACGGTCAGACTCATCTCGGATATCAGAGATACCGTTAATTCTTTGATCTTTAACAAGATCTGCAATTTTTTCAATGAGCATTGCTTTGTTAACCTGGTATGGAATTTCAGTAATAACAATAGCTGTTCTTGTCTGTCTTCCGGCTCCGCCTGCGATTTCTTCAAAGCCTGAAACTGCAGACATTTTAATAGAACCTCTTCCGGTTTCGTAAGCCTGTTTGATATCGTTTAAACCGATAATTGTAGCAGCTGTCGGAAAGTCCGGCCCTTTAATATATTCCATCAATTCAGGAATAGTAATTTTCGGATTATCAATCAACGCAATTGTACCATCAACAATTTCACAAAGATTGTGAGGCGGAATATTTGTTGCCATACCAACAGCAATCCCAGAAACCCCGTTTAACAACAACATTGGAAGTCGGACAGGAAGCACAGAAGGCTCTTGTAAAGAACCGTCAAAGTTTGGTTCAAATTCAACCGTTTCACAATCAATATCAGCAAGCATTGATTGAGTAATTTTATGCATACGAGCTTCTGTATAACGCATTGCAGCAGCCCCGTCACCATCAACCGAACCAAAGTTACCATGCCCGTCAACCATTAGATATCTTGTAGAGAAATCTTGCGCCATACGAACAAGAGCTTCATAAACAGAACTGTCACCATGCGGGTGATATTTACCAAGAACTTCACCAACAATACGCGCACATTTTTTAAACGGCTTATCCGGGTACATACCCAATTCATTCATAGCGTATAGAATACGTCTGTGTACAGGTTTCAACCCGTCACGGACATCCGGCAACGCACGTCCCACGATTACACTCATCGCATAATCAATATATGAACGCTTCATCTCTTCTCTTATATTTACAGGAACAATTTTCCCGTGATCAAACATATTTTGCTGAGTCAATACTCTACCCTCCAGTCTGTACTCCTTGCCTTCATTGTAGCATAAACATACTCTTTTGGGTATTTTTAAAATAATCTTTACATTAGACTAAACAAACTCAACTAAACTTCTTCGTTATTTTTAATATATTTCGCAAAATCTTCTCTACGCCATTCAATATCGGAACGAATCTTTTTGGCAGGAGAACCCGCAAGCAAAATATTTTCTTCATCAAATTTTTTATTAACTAAAGAACCGGCTCCAACAACCGAACCA
>OHGK01000165.1_pt1 | contig 47745 bp, 36 predicted proteins | sample 1567671 | NCBI WGS metagenome assembly OHGK01 (sample SAMEA3879577, study PRJEB24766) | human gut metagenome | biome: human-associated habitat; feature: feces | place: USA | collected 1985/1987 | reverse complement strand
TTAGGATACAAGATTCTCAATCTTGGCATAGGGGTTCGATTCCCCTATCCACTACGTTAACGCCTTATAAATCGATGATTTATAAGGCGTTTTTATTTCACCAGAATACAACTTAAATACCATATTAGACAATGAATATCATCAACATATCCTCGATAAAACACCCTGGCATTGAAATGTTCAGCTCGCTTACGGAGGCACAACTGCGCAACCGCGCCAATCCGGAAGACGGCATATTCATTGCTGAAAGTCCGAAAGTCATCAACGTGGCGTTGAACGCAGGCTACAAACCCCTGGCCCTATTATGCGAGAGAAAGCACATAACAGGCGATGCTGCGGACATAATAAAAAGATGCGGAGACATTCCGGTGTTTACCGGAGAGAGGGATGTCCTGGCCGGACTGACAGGGTACACGCTCACGCGGGGCGTCCTTTGCGCCATGCGCAGACCACAGGAAAGAAGCGTTGAAGAGGTTTGCCACGATGCAAGACGCATCGTCGTAATCGACGGAGTGGTAGACTCCACCAACATAGGTGCGATATTCCGATCGGCAGCCGCGCTCGGCATCGACGCCGTACTGGTTACGCGCAACTCCTGCGACCCGCTCAACCGCCGTTCCGTAAGGGTATCCATGGGCTCGGTATTCCTTGTACCCTGGGCATGGCTCGACGCTCCGGCTAACAGCCTCCACGAACTGAATTTCAAGACAGTAGCAATGGCATTAAGCGACAAAGCCATCCCCTTGGACGACCCACGGCCAGCTGCAGAGCCGCGACTGGCAATCATCATGGGCACGGAAGGCGACGGGCTGCCACATGAAACAATAGAAGACGCAGACTACATTGTCAAGATACCCATGTACCACAATGTAGACTCGCTGAACGTCGCGGCAGCTTCAGCCGTGGCATTCTGGCAATTCAGGAATAAATAAGGTGACAAACATGCAGGGACTTACCTTGCCGTTATATGGAAACAACCTTGTTTCACCTCATATTTTACATAACAACGGCCATTCTCGCGCATGTCCCTCAACACCTCGCTAAGCACCCATTTCAGCGTATCATTACGAACAGCACGGCGTTGAGGCCCTTCTGCGGGCGACACGGTCTTGTACCGGTTGTAACAGATGTCGAACGTCGTGCCATACATGTGGCACGAATTTTCCGTGGCATTTGAGTTGTGCGTGCGCAGGTTCTTAACATCGTCGCGGGTACGCAATACGCTTGTCACAATAATCTGGTGAAGCGGAATCCCCTTGATTTGCAGACTGTCATAATACGAACGCCCTATGTCGTTAAGCAACATGGCGGCACGAGGCACAAGATAAGGTATGCTGCTTTTCAACGGGTCAATGTGGAAGTACGGGCTTGCACCTACGAATACAAGCTCTTTCATGCGTTTCTCTGCATCATGGCGGTCTTCAACAGGCTTAACCCCGTTGGCGTTGGCAGCCATAAGTTGCACATCATTATTATCAGGGAACGTGCGGCTGAATCCGGGCACGCTGTTTATACGATTCTTGACAACCCTACCATCCCTGTCGAAAAACGAAGCCAAAGGAAACTCTGGCGAAGCCTGGACATTCTTGACAGGTATCGGCGTTACCGCCGTATCACTATTTAACACGTCAGTCCCTACCACCCCGACACTATCCACTGAGGCAGCCAAAGGGCTGACAATCTTGTCCTCAGCCACCGAAGGGAATATAAGACGGACAATTGCCAACACAAAAACGATTATGGCAAAACCTGCCAAATAATTATTCTTTGTTATCTTTTTACGGAAATCCATCATCATACAAAATAAATTAAGAGCCCGGTGGCGTATCAAGGCGAATGCGACAATGCCTCATGAGACAATATACACCGTGCAGCTGATTTTAAGACTTACATGCGGCACTAAGCCCCATGATGCCTTATTACAGATAATATGCGCTCGATTATCTCAGGATTTGGCAACTTCTTGCTTGTCCCGCAAACGGCAATGGCAAAATTATCAGCTAGGCATTCTTCAGGATTTATAACATAATCAGTATTCCTGCCGACAAGCGAATAAAAGTCAACGGCATTCTCCAAAGGTACAATCACCGTACGGCCGTCTTTCCTTACAGGCTGGTTATTGCCGTCAAGGGGTACGAGGCCTATCTTCATATAATTGAAAATAGAGCCGCCCTCATAATCCTTATCCGAATAAATAAGCATCGTATAAGGCCGTTTTTCGCCGTCTACCGTCAACATGGCGTAGCTGTCATAACGGTTGACGTCAGGATTGGAGATGCGCCTGTCGGTTATGTCTTTAGAGAACATTATCTCCTTATCAAACACGTTGAAACCTATAAGCGAATACATAGCTTTCCTGAAAGCCGGATTATTACGTGTCAATATATGGAACGTTTCATGTGCAATGAGCACTGCCAGGCGGCTGGCAGGAACACGCTTCAGAACATCCTCGCCTACACATATTATATTCTCCCTTGTGTAAGCAGCCGCACCACCTTCTTCAGCCATTGTCGTCTTGACAATGACAAACTCGTCAGGCAAAGGCAACAGCAGATTCTTTGCAGAAAGTTCCTTGTCAAAAATATTGAAGGCCTTAACAAGCGAGTCCTTGTCTGCCTGAGTAAAATCGCAAGTATAAGTCTTTATCTTTTCAAGCAGCTCGCCGCGTGTAGCCCCCGGCCTGCCCATGCGGGCTTCAATATCAAACTTACCCCAATTGTCGGTATTCTTGTCAGGAGTCGACAACATAACGGCTGCCTCCCTGGAATCGACGAACTTCAAGAAAAACTTATTGTCTGTAACTCTTGCCATGCATGAAGCGAACGACATGCCAAGAAAAAGTGCAACGGCACATATACGAGAACAATACAAACCAGACATTGAAATCTCCTTAATTTTAAATTATACAAAAACATGCACGGATAATACAGACGGAGAACTGCGGAAACACTATTCCGTATTCCCGAGCGTCGTTTATCCCATGCAAAGATAATGCAAATTTTCATATTCCGCAGAATGTTTCAGGCTAAATAACACTTTATTTCAAGCAACTCTTTCCGTCGTGCCAGGCCATTCACGCAGCAACAGCAGGCCCCCATTTTTTGACAAACCCGTATACTGCTGATTGCCAACGCATTACGTAAGACCGTGAAAAAGGCCATATTCAAGCATGCAAAATGTGGTCTCCGACACGCCAAAAGGCATCCTTTTACAATGCAAAATGCCATATCTTGCAAAACCATAAAATATGATATGCCGATGCATGCGCCGCATCGTCAGGTGACGGTAAACGCGCAGCAACACCCAAGCATCGTAAAAAAGGAAGCAAAAGCAATGTAATATTAAAAAAAAACTGTAATTTTGCACAAAAATAAAAACAGAAGGTAAATTGATAGAGAAACACATCGTACTTGAAGATATCGACCCCGTTGTGTTATACGGGGCTGGTAACACTTACCTCCAAATAATCAAGGCTTTATATCCGAAACTAAGAATCGTTGCCCGCGACAATGTCATAAGGGTGCTCGGCGACGAGGAGCTGATGGCAAGTTTTGAAGAGAACATCGAAAAACTGCGCAAGCACGTTCTGAAATACAACTCTATCAACGAGGAGGACATAATAGACATAATAAAGGGCGGGAAGGCAAAAGAGGACACCACGAAAGGCGTAGTGGTGTACAACATATCAGGAAAGCCCATAAAAAGCCGCAGCGAAAACCAGCAAAAGCTCATCGACGCATACGAGAAGACCGACATGGTGTTCGCAATAGGCCCGGCCGGTACAGGCAAGACATACCTCAGCATAGCCCTTGCCGTCAAGGCGCTTAAGGAGAAAAAGGCAAAGAAGATAATACTGAGCCGCCCTGCGGTAGAGGCCGGAGAGAAGCTCGGATTCCTGCCGGGCGACATGAAAGATAAGATAGACCCTTACCTGCAACCGCTCTACGATGCGCTCGAAGACATGCTACCGGCAGTAAAGCTGCAAGACATGATGGAAAAGCACGTCATACAGATAGCCCCGCTGGCCTTCATGCGAGGAAGGACACTGAGCGACGCCGTTGTAATATTGGACGAGGCACAGAACACGACCACCGCCCAGATAAGAATGTTCCTGACACGCATGGGATGGAACACCAAGATGATAATAACCGGCGACCTGACACAGGTCGACCTGCCACGCGGAACAATGAGCGGACTGCGCGAGGCTGTCAGCATACTGAAAGACATAGAAGGCATATCCGTCGTAAGCATGAACGAAAACGACATAGTAAGGCACAAGCTGGTGACACGCATAGTAAATGCCTTTAAAAAGGCCGACAATGCTTACCATCAGGCGAAAGAACGGCAAACCGGCAAACCCGCCCCGACGGACACTGGACAGGAATAACAACTTACAGGCAAACAAGCACGCAACCACCGCAGACAGGGTATGACGCCCTCGGCAGCTGCAACGCTTGTAAACCTGTAACTTAACAATAAATAACAATGAAAGCATTAACAAGAACAGACTTCCATTTTGATGGACAGAAGAGCGTTTACCACGGAAAGGTACGCGACGTTTACAACATCAACGACGACATTATCGTCATGATTGCGACAGACAGGATTTCGGCTTTCGACGTCGTACTGCCTAAAGGCATACCCTTCAAGGGACAGGTTCTTAACCAGATTGCGGCAAAATTCCTCGACCAGACGACAGACATCTGCCCCAACTGGAAACTTGCCACGCCCGACCCGATGGTTACCGTAGGCCTGAAGTGCGAAGGCTTCCGCGTCGAGATGATAATACGCTCAATCCTCACAGGTTCGGCATGGCGCGAGTACCAGAACGGTTGCCGCGAGCTGTGCGGAGTCAAACTGCCCGACGGCATGCGTGAGAACCAGCGCTTCCCCGAGCCCATCATTACTCCTACGACCAAGGCAGACGAAGGCCACGACATGAACATCTCGAAAGAGGAAATCATCGCCCAGGGCATCGTCAGCAAGGAAGACTACGAGGTAATGGAAGACTATACGCGCAAGATATTCGCCCGCGGACAGGAAATAGCCGCAAAGCACGGCCTCATCCTCGTCGACACGAAATACGAGTTCGGCAAGCGCGACGGCAAGGTATACCTCATTGACGAAGTACACACGCCAGACAGCAGCCGCTACTTCTACGCCGACGGATACGAGGAGAAGTTCGAGAAAGGCGAGCCCCAGCGCCAGCTTTCAAAGGAATTCGTACGCCAGTGGCTCATAGAGCATGACTTCATGAACCAGCCCGGACAAGTAATGCCCGAGATAACAGACGAATACGCCGAAAGCGTCAGCGACCGTTATATAGAACTCTTCGAGCACATCACAGGCGACAAGTTCGACAAGGCAGCCGAAGAAGGCGACATAGCCGCACGCATAGAGAACAACGTCAGGGAATATCTGAAAACCATTTAAGCTGACGACAGACAATAGCAGGACAGGCAGGGAGATACACCTTATTATATAATACGTCACAGCATTAACGGCAAAGGCAATTCCCCTGCCTGCCCATAAACAGTCCACTCGTATCCAAGGCACAATGACATACAAGCAGGAACGCATAACTCCATACGGTAACGGACAGGAAAAGAGCAAGCAAGTGGAGACCATGTTCGACAACATAGCCCACTCGTACGACCTGCTCAACCACCGTCTCTCCTTCGGCATAGACTATATGTGGCGCAAGACCGCAATCAAGCAGCTGGCGCCTTACAAGCCGAAGGCAATGCTCGACATAGCCACAGGCACCGGCGACTTTGCCATAATGGCAGCAAAAAAGTTGCGTCCCCGGCAAGTGGTAGGCATCGACATTTCCGAAGGAATGATGCGCATTGGGGCTGAAAAGGTGAAAGCGGCGGGACTTGACGGCATAATATCTTTCAAGAAAGAAGACTGCGAACACATGTCATACGCTGACAACACATTCGATGCCATAACCACCGCCTTCGGCATAAGGAACTTCCAAAACCTTGATGCATGCCTGAAAGAGATGTGCAGGGTGCTCAAGCCGGGCGGCAAACTAAGCATCCTCGAACTCAGCTGTCCAATCCATTTTCCGATGAAACAGTTGTTTTGGATATACTCACACTTTCTGCTTCCGCTCTACGGAAAACTTATTTCCAAAGACAACGAAGCCTACAAATACCTGATATCCACCATCGAATCCTTCCCGCAAGGCGAAGAGATGACGGGAATATTCAAAAAAGCCGGCTTTTCCGAAGCCAGGTTCAAACGCCTAACCTTTGGCATCTGCACATGTTATTTCGCGATAAAATAAATAATACATCATGGACAAATACGGACTAATAGGCTATCCGCTCGGCCATTCGTTCTCAATAAGTTACTTCAATGAGAAATTCGAGAACGAGAATATTGACGCAGAATACATCAATTTCGAAATTCCGACAATCGACGACCTGCCGGAAGTGCTGGCTTCAAACCCCGAACTTAAAGGACTTAACGTAACAATACCATACAAGGAAAAGGTTATCAGCTTTCTCGACACAGTTAGCCCGGAAGCACGCGAGATAGGTGCTGTCAACGTAATCCGTGTCGAGCATAAGGGGAACGACACTATACTTAAAGGATACAACAGCGATGTTATCGGTTTTACAAAAAGTATTGAACCTCTGCTTGAACGCTTACATAAGAAAGCATTGATATTAGGAACAGGCGGAGCGTCAAAGGCCGTCAACTACGGACTCAAGTCACTTGGGCTCGAAACCGTCTTTGTCAGCAGGTTCGAACGTCCCGGAACCATACAATACGACAAGATAACACCTGAAATAATACAAGAATATAATGTCATTGTGAACTGTACTCCCTGCGGAATGTACCCCCACATTGACGAATGCCCCAAGCTGCCATACGAAGCCATGGACAGCAGGAACTTACTTTACGACCTGCTATACAACCCCGACCAGACACTGTTCATGAAAAAAGGAGCCGAGCGTGGAGCCACAGTTAAGAACGGACTGGAAATGCTTCTATTACAGGCTTTCGCAAGCTGGGAATTCTGGAACAATAAATGAAACGGGTTGCAAAGGCTTCCGGGCACAACTTCCTGAAGCCACACGACAAACCTCTGATTCACAATTACATTGTTCGGAAACGCCACAGCCTTACAACTAGAAACAATATCATAACCCAATAAAAAGCATGGACAAAAGCAACCGTTACATGATGCGCGGCGTTTCGGCCGCCAAAGAGGATGTTCACAATGCAATAAAGAACATCGACAAAGGAATATTTCCACAAGCTTTTTGCAAGATAATACCTGACATTCTCGGCGGAGACCCCGAGTATTGCAACATAATGCACGCTGACGGAGCCGGAACCAAGTCGTCGTTGGCATACGCATACTGGAAAGAGACAGGCGACCTTAGCGTCTGGAAAGGCATAGCACAGGACGCCCTGATAATGAATACGGACGACTTGCTTTGCGTGGGAGCAGTCGACAACATCCTTGTTTCAAGCACTATCGGACGCAACAAGATGCTCGTGCCCGGTGAAGTTATTTCTGCAATAATAAACGGTACCGACGAGCTGCTTGCCAGCATGCGCGAAATGGGCATCGGCATCTACGCAACGGGAGGCGAAACGGCTGACGTAGGCGACCTTGTAAGGACAATCATCGTCGATTCGACAGTGACCTGCCGCATGAAGAGAAGAGACGTAATCAACAATGCCAACATACGTCCCGGCGACGTGATTGTAGGCCTCGCCTCATTCGGACAAGCCACTTACGAAGACCGCTACAATGGAGGCATGGGCAGCAACGGACTTACCAGCGCACGCCACGACGTTTTCTCGAAATACATTGCAGAGAAATATCCAGAGACTTATGACCACGCCGTACCCGAAGAACTCGTGTACAGCGGCAGTTACAAGCTGACCGACACTGTTCCTGACGCACCCGTCAACGCCGGACAACTCGTACTCTCCCCCACCCGCACGTACGCTCCGGTAATCAAGAAAGTGCTTGACGAACTAAGGCCGGAAATACACGGAATGGTTCATTGCACTGGAGGCGCACAGACAAAGGTGCTCCACTTCGTAGGCGACGATTGCAAGGTAGTCAAGGACAACATGTTCCCCGTTCCGCCGTTGTTCAAGATTATAAAGGAACAGAGCGGAACAGACTGGCAGGAAATGTACAAGGTCTTCAACATGGGACACCGTATGGAAATATACGTAAAGCCTGAAACAGCCGACAAGGTGATTGCCATAAGCAAGAGCTTCAACATCGACGCGCAAGTAATAGGACACATAGAGGAAGGACCAAAGAGCCTGACCATAAAGTCTGAATTTGGTGAATTTAAATATTAAGCAATGTCTGACAACAACAGCATACTTGAAAAACTCGAAGGCCTTGAAAGCCGGTACGAGGAAATATCGACACTGATAACCGACCCTTCGGTAATTGCCGACCAGGAGAGATACGTGCGACTGACGCGCGAATACAAAGACTTGGACGACATAATGAAGGCCCGCAAGAAATACATAGACTGCCTTAACTCAATCAAGGAGGCCAAGGACATTCTCGCCAACGAGAGCGACCCTGACCTTAAGGAAATGGCTCGCGAGGAGCTTCAGATAAACGAGGAGTTGCAGCCAAAAATCGAAGAAGAGATTAAAATAGCGTTGGTGCCGAAAGACCCGGAGGACGCCAAGAACGTGCAAATGGAAATACGTGCCGGTACCGGAGGCGACGAAGCAGCCTTATTCGCCGGAGACCTGTTCCAGATGTACAAGAAATTCTGCGACTCCATGGGCTGGACGCTGTCGGTAACGAGCGTAAGCGAGGGCGCCGTAGGCGGCTACAAGGAGATTGACTTCGCCGTCAGCGGCGACAACGTGTACGGCACGCTGAAATACGAATCGGGCGTACACCGCGTGCAGCGCGTGCCTGCCACAGAGACGCAGGGCCGCATGCACACCAGTGCGGCAACCGTAGCCGTACTGCCTGAAGCTGACAAATTCGAGGTGAACATCAATGAAGGCGACATAAAATGGGATACGTTCAGAAGTTCGGGAGCCGGCGGACAGAACGTCAACAAGGTTGAGTCCGGCGTGCGCCTGCGCTATCCATGGAAGAATCCCAACACCGGCGAGGTAGAGGAAATACTCATAGAGTGTACCGAAACGCGCGACCAGCCCAAGAACAAGGAGCGTGCATTGTCGCGCCTGCGCACCTTCATCTACGACCGCGAGCACCAGAAATACATCGACGACATTGCCAACCGCCGCAAGACGCTCGTGTCTACGGGCGACCGAAGCGCAAAGATACGCACGTACAACTTCCAACAGGGGCGCGTGACAGACCACCGCATAGGCTACACAACGCACGACCTGCAAGGCTTCCTCGGCGGAAACATCAAGGACATGATTGACGCGCTGACCGTTGCCGAGAACGCCGAAAGGATGAAAGAAGCTGAACTATAACCACAGGATACATGCCTATTACGGCCTGCAACCACGACAAGCCACAATAAAAGGCCTTATCCTTATATACAATAATGAAATCATGACAAGAAAACAACTTATCGAACAGATTTTCGCAAAGAAGACCTTCCTATGCGTAGGACTTGACACTGATATCAAGAAAATCCCCGGGCACCTGCTCGGAAACGACGACCCGATTTTCGATTTCAACAAGGCCATCATCGACGCCACCGCCGATTACTGCGTAGCATACAAGCCCAACCTTGCCTTCTACGAGTGCATGGGCACAAAGGGTATGGCCTCGTTCGAGCGCACGGTCAAATACCTGAAAGAGAATTATCCCAACCACTTCATCATCGCCGATGCCAAACGTGGCGACATAGGCAACACGTCGGCCATGTACGCACGCACGTTTTTCGAGGAATACAGCGTGGACGCGCTGACCGTAGCACCGTACATGGGTGAAGACAGCGTCACCCCATTCCTCAAATACGAAGGCAAATGGGTAATAGTACTGGCACTGACGAGCAACGCAGGCTCACAAGACTTCCAGCTCACGACAGACAAGGACGGCGAGCACTTGTTCGAGAAAGTAATCCGCAAGTCGCAGGCATGGGGCAACGAGGATAACATGATGTACGTCGTAGGAGCCACACAGGGCAAGATGTTCAAGGACATACGCATGGTAGCACCGACACACTTCCTGCTCGTACCTGGTGTTGGCGCACAGGGCGGAAGCCTCCAGGAAGTATGCAAATACGGCATGACGAAGGACTGCGGACTCATAGTAAACAGCAGCCGTGGCATCATCTACGCCTCCAACGGCACAGACTTTGCACAGGCAGCCGCCGAGAAGGCAAAGGAATTGCAAAAGGAAATGGCCGTCGAGCTTGAACAAATACAAGCATAAAAAGAAGACTTCTACTTATTTATATATTATCGTCCGTAAAGCTGATTGGTTTTACGGACGATTTTACTTTTTGACAACTTAACTGCCATAACCACTTACAAAATGATTCAGACAATTACGCACGTAACACAATAAACCATCAAAACCATATAATTTCACGGTAAAAACGGTCATACGCATGTGCATATTCAACTACCTGACAATCAATAACATATCATAAAATGCAGAAGAATGTGCAGAATAAGACAAAACATGAAAAGCCAAAAGGCAACCTCCGGCCAAGCCAAAGGTTGCCTTTTACCTGCTAATCAACATCCTTTCATAACGCAAGAGGCATGCTTTTAGAAGCAAAAACATACCCGGAAAAGTCATTAACGCCGCAACATTTACGATAAACTAATTGCAAAATGTGCCAAATAATATCATAAAACAACCGTAGATGCCCCTAAGATTATACAGAAGCCATCATCCGGCAACATGTTGCATTTTGACAAAATGCCGTTCAATACAGCATTCTACCGACATAAAGTAACACACGCCATATACGGGCTCCATCCTATTTGCCCTCGGCATCCTTCTTTTGCCACTCCATACGGCGCTTGTCGGGAAGATGCTTCACCTTGAACTCCTCAAACTTGGCGTTGAAGCCTTCGCCGTCAGGACTTGCGGCCATCAAGCCAACTTGTACCGGAGTATTATCCTTCAGCCATGCGTTACGCATCATCACATACGTCTTGTCATCAAACGAATAGAATATCTCAACCGCATCAAGCCTTCTCACAGCCTTTATCCAGACATACGGCACAGCCTTGTCAAGGGTGATGACACTCCAGTCTGAAGTATGATGGGTAACGACTGTACTAAGGTTATATTTGCCGTCGACAAACTCGATACCAGCCTTGATATAATTCTCATGATCTATGCGGAGCATCAATCCGGCCTGGTCGAAACGCGTCTTGTAATCGCCTGACACCTTGACCTTTACCTCAAACTCGCCACCGTATGTCGTATAATAAAACGGGGCATCGTCAACGGTGAAACCGTAATGTGAGATACGCCAGTAGTCACAATGCGGCGTTACATACATCGACAAAGACTTGTCCTCTATCTTCCACTGCTCCGGCTCATTGAACCACAACATCTTCTCAAGTGTCTGTGCACCTGCGGTCTGTACTGCTAACATAGACAAAGCAAAAAAAATTTTTTTCATACTACCTAAATTTATTTAATCAATTATTTTATCACCAGAAAATCATTACCTTTGCAAAGGTAAGTGATTGTAACAATAACGGCAATGGCTATTAATAACCATTTTAAGGACAAGGACATCAGGAAACGGCTTAACAACGAACTCTTACAACAAGACTTTGCTGCAGGAGAAAGACAAGCCCATACCCTGACTAGATACAAGGAAATAGCCAAAGGCTATGCGCTGACCGAAAATGCGTTGGCCGTGCTGAGCGACATGTACACAAACATAAGCTACATGTACTACGGTGCCTTTGCCGACGAACTGGGCATAAAACGCTACGACGAGAAAGACGAAACACCATCGATCTGGGAAAAGGCTATACTGAGCCGCATACACCCTGACGACCTAAACAAAAAATACCTACACGAGCTGCAATTCCTGCACTTCATGAAACACCAACCCAAGAACAAACGGCAGGAATATTATTACATGTGCGGACTGAGGATGAAAGACACCTTCGGGAACTACCGTAACACGCTACACCGTATTTTTTATGTATCATATCCATCAAGTAACAACCTCTGGCTGACACTCTGCCTTTACACGCCGGCACTACCAGGAACCGGGCAGAACGGACAGATTGTGAACTCTGCCACAGGGCAGGTGCAAATGCTGGACAATCAAAAGGCTGGACGGATTTTGTCTGACAGGGAAACACAGGTACTCAGGCTCATTGACAACGGATTGACGAGCAAACAGATTGCCGGAACCTTATCGATAAGCATACATACCGTAAACCGGCACAGGCAGGAAATACACAGCAAACTTAACGTTAAAAGCGCAATTGAGGCCTGCCACGTGGCCAAGAGCCTTAACATACTATAAAAAAACATTTACACAGCCTCCAGGAATATCGGTGAAGATATTTATGCTTAAGCAAATATTGCCAATCTTACCCAACACGATACTCCACGTTGAGAAAAATAAAAAAACAAATTAACATGCATACCTGTTTGCCATTCGTCAGAAAGATATTAATTTTGCATGAAATATAACAAGGCCTAAGCATACAAACAGCGGAAATACATGACAGGCAACATATTAAATAAAATAAAAGGGAACCCGCACGTATCCGAAGGCACTGCCTATGCGATACTGTTCACGATAGGCACATGCCATTTGCTTAACGACATGATCCAGTCGGTAATACCAGCCCTATACCCGCTTCTGAAAGATAAGTTCGGATTCACATTCGCCCAAATAGGCATAATAACACTGGTGTTCCAGCTGACTTCGTCGGTATTCCAGCCATTCGTCGGCAACTACGCCGACCGCCACCCGCAACCCTACTCGCTTGCGCTCGGCATGTGCTTTACGCTCGTCGGACTGCTGTCACTGGCATTCGCGCCAGGCTTCGTAACGATATTGATCTCAGTTTCATTGATTGGCTGCGGCTCGTCGGTGTTTCATCCCGAGGCGTCGCGCGTGGCACAGATGGCATCAGGAGGCAGGAAAAGTCTTGCCCAGTCAATATTCCAGGTGGGCGGCAACGGCGGCAGCGCCATAGGTCCGCTGCTGGCGGCACTCATAGTCATACCTTACGGCCAACATGCCGTGGCGTTCTTTGCGCTTGCCGCACTGCTTGCATCAGCACTGCTGACACATGTGGGCTATTGGTACAGCATGATGTTGAAGCAAATAAAGACCAAGCACGACAAGATGGCAGCAGGCGTCTGCCAACTGCCGGAAAAGACGGTGCGCATGGCACTTGCAATACTCGTGCTGATGATATTCTCAAAATACTTCTTCAACGCCTGCATGACGAGCTATTTCACCTTCTACCTCATCGACAAGTTCGGCATATCCGTACAAGAGTCACAGTTCTGCCTCTTCGCCTATCTCGCCGCCTTCGCCATAGGCACGCTTCTCGGAGGATTCCTCGGAGACAAGTACGGACGCAAGTACGTCATACTTTTCTCCATACTTGGTGCCGCACCTTTCACGCTGGCTATGCCCTACCTCAACCTTTTCGGCACGGTAGCCATGTCCGTCCTGACAGGACTCATAATAGCCTCTGCCTTCTCGGCGATAGTGGTTTATGCCACCGACCTTAAGCCCGACAAGGTGGGAATGATAGCCGGCGTGTTCTTCGGGCTGATGTTCGGGCTCGGCGGCATAGGTTCGGCGTTCTTCGGATGGCTGGCCGACATTACAAGCATTGAATTCATTTTCAAGGTCAGCACATGGCTCCCGTTGTTAGGCATAATAGCCGTATTCCTGCCTGACGTAAGGCCTGGCAGGGCTAACAAATAAGCAAGCCCGTGTACAGCGTAGTGAAAAAATCCGCAAAACCCGCTGGAATGTTCAGCTGCAATTACAATAATCATGGTTGACAAGATATTCATACAGCATTACCAGTCCCCATGCGGAGACATGATACTGGGGTCGTTAGGGGACAAACTTTGCTTATGTAATTGGGTAAGGCAGAAACATCCGGGAAGAGTAGACCACCGGTTGCAGACTTTACTGAACGCCGGTTACACGGAAATGACCTCGGAAATAATAGAGGAGACACGCCGCCAACTCGACGAATACTTCAGGCATGAAAGGCAAGCGTTCGACATCCCACTGCTTACAGCAGGCACGGAATTCCAGGAAAGCGTATGGAACAGCCTGATGGAAATACCTTATGGACAGACAATCACTTACGGGGAGCTGGCAACACGGTTGGGCAAGCCTGCAGCAGTACGCGCCGTAGCCAACGCCAACGGCGCCAACGCAATATCAATAATAATACCATGCCACCGCGTTATCGGCAGCAACAACACGCTGACAGGATACGGAGGAGGCCTGGAAGCCAAGAAGTTCCTGCTGGAACTGGAACAAACGCAAACTAATCACACGGTTTAAACGGTTTAAGATGAACGACAGCAAAATTATCAACGATCCGATATTCGGCTTCATCAAAATACCCCACGGCCTGCTACTAAACATAGTAGAGCATCCCTTGATGCAAAGGCTTACAAGAATAAAGCAACTCGGACTTACTTCGATGGTTTATCCGTCGGCTCAACACACGAGATTCCAACACTCGTTAGGCGCATTCCACCTGATGAGCGAAGCCATCACCTCGCTGACACAGAAGGGCATCTTCATATTCGATAGCGAAGCCGAAGCCGTTGAGGCCGCCATACTGATGCACGACATAGGGCACGGGCCATTCTCCCACGTGCTAGAGCATACGCTAATCAAAGGCATAAGCCACGAAGACATTTCACTGCTGATGATGGAACAGATCAACCGCGAAATGAAAGGCGAGCTCAATCTTGCACTTAAGATATTCAAAAACGAATATCCAAAAAAATTCCTGCACCAGCTGATTAGCAGCCAGTTGGACATGGACAGGCTCGACTATTTGAGAAGGGACAGCTTCTTCACAGGAGTGACCGAGGGCAACATAGGCAGCGCACGCATAATAAAGATGCTAGACGTCGTCGACGACAACCTCGTGGTGAACTCGAAAGGCCTATATTCGATAGAAAATTACCTTATGTCGCGCCGACTGATGTACTGGCAGGTTTACCTTCACAAGACCACCGTGTCGAGCGAGAAAGTGCTTGTCAACGCCCTCCTACGCGCAAAGGAACTCGCACTCGAAGGCGAGAACGTGTTCGCAACGCCATGCCTCGGCTATTTCCTTTACAACGACATAGACGCCGAAAAATACAGGAACAGCGAGGAGGCGCAGCGGAATTACGCCATGCTTGACGACAATGACATCTGGAGTTCGCTGAAGGTCTGGACCGGAAGCAAGGACAAAGTATTGTCCATCCTGTCGTCTGACATACTTAACAGGAACCTGTTCAAAGTGGAAATAACGGGCACGCCGACTGAAGAAGGGCACATAAACGAGGTAAGGACCAGACTTGCCGCCCGGTTCGGTGTCAGCTACGAGGACGCAGGCTACCTGATGAGTGTAGATACAATCCAAAAAGACATGTACGACGTAAACGACGACCAGATATCCATTATATTCAAGGACAATACCGTTAAAGACATTTCAGAAGCGTCGGAAGTTATGAACATTGCTTTACTTTCCAAAAAAATTCGCAAATATTACCTTTGTTATCAACGTATTTGAATAAAATTATTTACCTTTGCATTTATTAAATGTAATTACATTGCAATGGAATTTTCGGCAAAACAAATAGCAAGTTTCATCGGAGGAAAAATTGAAGGCGATGAAAACGCAACCGTTCACACCTTCGCAAAGATAGAAGAAGGTGTGCCAGGAGCAATATCGTTCCTGTCGAACCCTAAATATACCCACTATATCTATGACACTGAATCAAGCATCGTGCTTGTAAACGAGAATGTTGAATTGACGCAACCTGTCAAGGCTACGTTGATAAGAGTAAAAAATGCTTATGAATGTGTTGCCAAGTTGCTGCAACTATATCAAGCATCACTGCCAAAAAAGACTGGCATCAGCCCGATGGCTTTCATATCTGAAAGTGCAAAAATAGGAAAAGACTGCTACATCGGGGCTTTCGCTTATATTGGAGACGGAGTCGTTATTGGCGACAACACTCAAATACATCCCCATGCCGTAATCGAAGAAGGTGCCAGCATTGGAACGGGATGCCTGATATATCCCAACGTAACAATATACCACGGATGCAAACTTGGCAACAACGTTACCATCCATGCCGGTTCGGTGATTGGAGCTGACGGGTTCGGCTTCGCACCAAACACCGAAGGTTACGACAAGATACCGCAGATTGGAATCGTGACGATTGAAGACAATGTCGAAATTGGCGCAAATACCTGTGTAGACCGCTCGACAATGGGAACCACCATAATACGCAAGGGAGTAAAGCTTGACAACCTCGTACAGATTGCCCACAACGTAGAAGTAGGTGAAAACACCGTCATGTCAGCCCAAGTCGGTGTGGCGGGAAGCTCGAAAATTGGTAAATGGTGCATGTTCGGCGGCCAGGTTGGAATAGCAGGACACATAAGCATCGGCGACAAGACGTTCCTTGGTGCACAGTCAGGAGTACCAGGAAACATAAAAGGCAACACCACATTGATTGGTACCCCCCCGACCGAACCTAAGGCTTATTTCAAATCGATTGCGCTGACACGCAAACTACCTGAGATTTACAAACAACTCAATGATTTACAGAAACAAGTTGAAGAATTAAAAAAAGACCTATAATAATGGAAATGTCTAAACAGAATACATTGAAAGGCAGCTTTGCCTTATGCGGAAAAGGCCTTCATACAGGACTGAACCTAACAATCACGTTCAATCCGGCAAAAGAGAATACAGGTTACAAAATACAACGAATAGACCTTGAAGGAGAACCTATAATCGACGCTGTGGCCGAGAATGTTGTAGACACCCAGCGCGGAACCGTATTAGGTAAAGGAGATGTAAAAGTCTCAACCGTAGAGCACGCTCTTGCAGCACTTTACGCACTCGGCATAGACAACTGCCTGATTCAGGTAAATGGTCCGGAATTTCCAATACTAGACGGCTCGGCCGCACAGTATATCAGCAAGATAAATGAAATAGGAATTGAGGAGCAAAACGCTCCGAAAGACTATTACATAATTCGCCACAAGCTTGAAGTTAAAGACGAAGAGAGCGGTTCAAGCATAATAATACTGCCTGACGACGAGTTCAGTCTCACGGCAATGTGTTCGTTCGACTCAAAATTCATCAACAGCCAGTTCGCCACGCTTGACCACATGGAGAACTTCGCTACAGAGATAGCTCCTGCGCGAACATTCGTATTTGTTAGAGACATTGAGCCGCTGCTCCGTGCCAACCTGATAAAAGGTGGCGATATGGACAATGCCATAGTAATATATGAAAGACAGACCACACAAGAACGTCTGAATGCGTTAGCCGACTTTCTGAAAGTGCCGCACCTTGATGCAACAAAACTCGGTTACATACAGCATAAGCCACTCGTATGGGAAAACGAATGTACACGCCACAAGCTGCTTGACATAGTTGGTGACATGGCACTAATCGGCAAACCCATAAAAGGCCGTATCATAGCAACAAAACCAGGTCATACGATAAACAACAAGTTTGCCCGCCTGATGCGCCGTGAAATCCGCAAACACGAGATACAGGCTCCGATATACAACTGTAATGAAGCGCCCATTATGGACGTTAACCGCATACGCGAACTTCTGCCGCACCGTTATCCAATGCAATTGGTTGACAAGGTGATAGCACTCGGGCCGACTAGCATTGTAGGCGTGAAAAATGTAACGAGCAATGAGCCGTTCTTCCAGGGACACTTCCCTCAAGAGCCTGTAATGCCTGGCGTTCTCCAAATTGAAGCTATGGCACAGTGTGGCGGTTTGCTTGTACTAAACACCGTAGAAGAACCTGAACGCTGGTCGACATACTTCATGAAGATTGACGATGTTAAATTCCGTCAGAAAGTTGTACCTGGTGACACCTTATTATTTAAGGTAGACCTTTTGGCACCAGTCCGTCACGGAGTCTCATCAATGAAAGGTTATGTATTTGTAGGTGACAAGGTTGTGTCGGAAGCTACGTTTACCGCACAAATTGTGAAAAACAAATAAAGATAATAAAAGTGTTTTTTAGAAGAAGGGGAAAGCTGTAATATCAGCTACCCCTTTCTGTTCAGATGCAGATCCATCACTCTATATTTTAAACCACAAACACACAGATATGAACCAAATAAGTCCACTTGCTTATGTACATCCCGATGCAAAATTGGGAGACAACAATGTAATCGGCCCGTTTTGCTTTATTGACCAAAATACAGTAATGGGAGACAACAATGTACTGCAAAGTAACGTCATAATAAATTACGGTGCTCGAATAGGAAGCGGTAATGAGATATTTCCCGGAACAAGTATCAGTACAAAGCCACAAGACCTTAAATTCAGAGGTGAAGATACAACATGCGAAATTGGTGACAACAACAGCATACGAGAAAATGCCACTATATCAAGAGGTACAGCATCAAAAGGCATGACCAAGGTCGGCTCAAACAACCTCTTGATGGAAAACATGCACATTGCTCACGACTGCGTAGTAGGCAGCAATTGTATTATTGGCAATTCAACCAAACTTGGCGGAGAAGTAACAGTAGACGACCATGCCATATTAAGCGCAACAGTTCTTTGCCACCAGTTCTGCCATATCGGCGGTCACGTAATGATACAAGGCGGATGCAGGTTCAGTCAGGATATTCCTCCATACATAATAGCAGGCAAAGAGCCCACTAAATACTGTGGAATCAATATTGTCGGGCTTCGTCGCCGCGGCTTTAATAATGAGCTTATCAACAACATACATGAAGCTTACAGATTGCTATACTCTAAAGGCGTGCTGAAAGAGGGTATTGAGGAAATACGTAAGCATCTGCCTGAATGTGAAGAAATAAATTATATCATCAACTTCGTTGAAACTTCAAAACGTGGTATCATAAGGTAAACTTATGAATACACTAGTAGTCATCGTGGGCCCTACAGGGGTAGGTAAAACAGCATTGTGCATGGATGTGGCCGAAAGGCTCAACACTGTAATAATTAATGCTGACTCACGCCAGATGTTTAATGAGATACCTATTGGTACGGCGGCACCGACAGAAGAGGAAAGACGCAGGATTAAGCACTATTTCGTTGGCAACTTAAATATTGGCGACTACTATAATGCATCAATGTTTGAAAACGATGTAATTAAACTGCTTGGCAATCTTTTCAAAGAAAACGAGAAAGTGATAATGTCAGGCGGAAGCATGATGTATGTTGATGCCGTATGTAATGGTATTGACGATATACCATCAGTAAAAGAGGACGTGCGCCGCGAGGTACAAGACTATTATGAACAAAACGGCTTGGAGGCAGCCTGCCAAATGCTTAAGTCGCTTGATCCGGATTATTACGATATAGTAGACAGGAAAAACCACAAACGCGTGATTCATGCTATCGAGATATGCCTGTCTACAGGGAAGATGTACTCTTCATTCAGAACCAATGCAAAAAAAAAGCGGCCGTTCAAATTAGTGAAAATCGGCCTGGCACGCGAACGTGAGGAATTATACAGACGTATAGATGTCCGCGTTGACAGAATGATGGATGACGGCATGCTCGAAGAAGTAAGAAAAGTATATCCATACCGAAACACCAACTCATTGAATACAGTTGGATATAAGGAACTTTTCGATTATCTTGACGGTAAATACTCACTAGACGAAGCTATATTCAAGATTAAATGCAATACACATAAATATTGCAGGAAACAGCTTACCTGGTTCAAGCGAGATAAAGATATACGCTGGTTTTCTCCGGACAATGTTGAAGAAATCATAAATTACATAAGCAATTTCGATTAAGACACATCTTTTTCGTTACATTTGCACAAGAAAAACGAAAGATATTATGTTTCAGAAATTCAAGGACTCACGGATAGGCAGATTTCTTACACTCTGCACCCGCAAGATGAAAAGCTTTTGGCAATGGTACAAAGGTCTTTACATCGGTAGCAAATGGTATAAGAAGACCATTGTTGTAATAGCCTCGCTCATTGTGGCGTTCATAGTTTACTTAGGCATGGTCGACATTAACTTTTTGTGGTTGTTTGGTAAATCTCCTGGTTTCTCACAAATAAAAAAACCGACAACCAGTGAAGCATCGGAAATTTACAGTGCTGACGGTGTACTCATTGGCAAATACTTCAGCGAAAACCGTACACCTGTAAAATACGAAGATGTTAATCCTGTATTCTGGAAAGCCCTAATCGATACCGAAGACGAGCGTTTCTATAAACATCGTGGTGTAGACCCCATTGGCCTCTTCGCAGTATTGAAAGAGGTTGCGGTCAGCCATGAAGCCCGAGGTGCTTCCACAATAACCCAGCAGCTGGCCAAGAATATGTTCCGCGTAAGGACACAATACTCAACCGGACTTCTCGGCTATATACCAGGCGTACGAATGCTCATCATGAAAAGCAAGGAATGGATAATAGCCACCAAGCTTGAAATGTTGTACGACAAGCAGGATATTCTTACAATGTACGCGAACACCGTAGACTTCGGTTCTAACGCCTACGGTATAAAGACAGCATGCAAGACATATTTTAACACCACCCCTGCCAAAATGACTGCCGAACAAGCAGCCGTGCTCGTGGGCATGCTAAAAGCTACAACATACTATAATCCAATAAGCCATCCGGAGAACAGCCTGGAAAGACGTAACGTTGTATTGCACAACATGATGTCGCACGGCGACTTGACAAGAGAACAGTTTGACTCGATAAGCGCCATTCCTATAAAGCTTAATTATAGCGTGGAAAGCAATTATGACGGGCAGGCAAAATACTTCCGCGAAGCAATAGCCGACTACCTGAAAGACTGGTGTAAGGAGAACGGTTACGACCTGTACAGCAGCGGATTGAAGATTTATACGACTATCGATACCCGCATGCAGAAATATGCCGAGGAAGCGGCAAGGAAACAGATGCGGCAAGTGCAACGTAACTTTGACCGCCATTGGGCAGGCCAGGATCCTTGGCGCGACGAGAACCACCAAGTCATACCCGGCTTCATCGAGGACATAGCCAAACGCCAGCCTGCATACAAGATGCTCCTGCAACGTTTCCCCGACCAGCCTGACTCTATAAACTATTACCTCAACAAACCGCACAAGGTAAAGCTCTTCGACTATGAGAAGGGGACCATAGAGAAAGAAATGAGCACTCTTGACTCAATACGATACATGGTCAAGTTCATGCACTGTTCGTTCGTAGCCATGGAACCGCAGACCGGGCATGTTAAGGCATGGGTCGGCGACATTGACTTCGATTCATGGAAGTACGACAAAGTAACAGCTATGCGACAGCCTGGCTCCACGTTCAAACTCTTCGTCTACACCGAAGCGATGAACCAGGGACTGACACCGTGTGACAAGCGCCGCGACGAATACATCCGCATGGAAGTTTACGACAAGCAGAAACACGGAATGACAACGTGGACACCGTCCAACGCAAACGGACGATTCTCTGGTGACTCGATTCCGCTGAAAGGAGCATTCGCCAGAAGTATAAACTCGATAGCTGTAAGGCTCGGACAGGAAATGGGTATAAAGAACATTGCCAAGACCGCCCACGACATGGGAATAAAGAGCCCGCTCGACGAGCAACCTTCACTCGCGCTGGGCTCGTCAGACGTAAACCTGCTCGAAATGGTCAACGCATATTGTACAATCGCCAACGACGGCAAGCATATCGAGCCTGTACTTGTAACAAGAATAGTCGACAAGGACGGACATGAAGTCTACACCAGCCAGGAAGAGGAGAAACAAGTAATACCGTACAAGAGCGCTTTCTTCATGCAACAGCTGCTCATGGGCGGAATGCGTGAACCGGGTGGAACGTCTCAAAGTTTGTGGGGATACGTCGGCAAGGCGCAAGACACGGACTTCGGAGGCAAGACCGGTACGTCAAACAACCATTCAGATGCATGGTTCATGTGCGTAAGCCCCAAGATAGTATGCGGCGCATGGGTTGGCGGCGAATACCGTAGCATACACTTCCGCACGGGAGCGCTTGGACAAGGAAGCCGCACTGCATTGCCTATATGCGGATATTTCCTGCAATCGCTGATGTCTGATGCAAACTTCAGGCAATACCACGGGCACTTCAACAAACCTGTCGACGACGACATTACGCGCGACATGTATCTTTGCGACAGCTATTATCCGGTAAAGAAGGACACAGCTGCAATAGACAGCACGGCATTGGCCGATTCGATAGCTGCGGAAAAGACAGGTCACCCGATGAACGCCCTCGAAAAGATGGTAACAGGCAACGCCATAAACGTTGAACCCCCAACAGAAGGGCGAAAAGAAAGAAAAGAGCCCAAAAAGAACGACAAACCACACGAAGAAGTGGTAAGGTTTGAAGACCTATGACATACAGAAGGGCGAGAGGCCGTAAAATAGATAAAAGGCCTTTCGCCCTTCTGTTTCCAACAAAAAACAATGTTGTATGACAAAACCACCATGCAACATTATACCGCAAACTCTAAGAAACAAGACAGAAGTTAATCCCGATGCTCGACACCGACAACAGAGAGTTGCAACAAGCCCTGCAAATAATACAATACACCAGCCGCTCGCTCTTCCTTACGGGAAAAGCCGGCACGGGCAAGTCTACGTTCCTGCGCCATATATGCGCAAACACCAAGAAAAAGCACGTCATCCTTGCCCCGACTGGCATAGCAGCCATAAATGCTGGAGGAACCACTTTGCACAGTTTCTTCAAACTGCCTTTCCACCCGCTACTGCCCGACGACGAGCGATACTCTGTGCGCAACCTTCGCGCCACGATGAAGTACACATCCGAAAAACGCAAGATTCTACGCGAAGTAGAGCTGATTGTGATTGACGAGATAAGCATGGTGCGGGCAGATATCATCGACTTCATAGACAAAGTGTTGCGCGTGTTTTCACGCAACATGCGGCAGCCATTCGGCGGCAAACAGCTTCTGCTCGTTGGCGACATGTTCCAATTGGAACCGGTAGTCAAGGAAGACGAACGCCGCATGCTACACCCCTACTACCCCACAACCTTATTCTTCGGCGCCCGTGTGTGGCGTGAAACGCACCTCGTAAGCATCGAGTTGCAGAAAACATACAGACAAACCGACGCCGCATTCATCAGCATACTAGACCACTTACGTACAGGCTGCGCAACCGACACAGACCTGAACACACTGAACACGCGGGTGACCATGCCCGAAGAAAGCGAAACAAGCATGGCCATCACGTTGTCGACACGCCGCGACACGGTAGACTACATAAATGAACGCAAGCTGAAAAGCCTGCCCGGCGAGGCCACCAATTTCACAGGCAAAATAACCGGAGACTTTCCAGCCTCAAGCCTGCCTACGCCAGAACAGCTCGAACTGAAGCCGGGCGCACAGGTAATGTTCATCAAGAACGACATGGACCACCGCTGGGTGAACGGCACGATCGGGGTAGTTGAAGGTATTGACGAGGAAGACAACACGGTGTATGTAGTGACCGAAGACGGCAACGAATACGACGTACGGCGCGAGCGTTGGAGCAACATGAGCTACAAGTTCAACGAGAACGAGAAGAAAATCGAAGAAGAGGAAATCGGCAGCTACATACAATTTCCGCTACGCCTGGCATGGGCTATTACCGTACATAAGAGCCAGGGACTAACCTTCAAGCATGTCAACATCGACTTCACCGGAGGCGTGTTCGCCGGAGGCCAGGCTTATGTAGCCCTGTCAAGATGCTCCTCGCTCGGTGGAATAACCCTCGCCCGCCCACTCCGCCGCGAAGACATATTCGTACGCCAGGACGTGGTTAGGTTTTCAACCGGATTCAACAACAACACTCTGATAGACAAGGCATTAAAAGAGTCGGCAGCAGACAAGGAATACCACGAGTCAGCCATTGCCTTCGACAGGGGCGATTTCGACACATGCATCAATGCCCTCTTCAGAGCCATACACCACCGCTATGACATCGAAAAACCGGCTGCACGCCGGCTAATCCGCCGCAAACTTAACTACATAAACACACTGAAAAACGACAACAACAGCCTTAAGGAAGAGCTGGCACGCCAAAAAGACACTCTAAAACGCCTCGCCGCAGAATACACGTTATTAGGCAAGGAATGTGAGATTGAACACATGCCTGAGGCGGCAATAGCAAACTACCGTAAGGCACTCGAGCTGTATCCCGATGCAAAAGATGCAGAAAGAAGGCTGAAAAAACTACAAAAACAATAACCTGACAGGAGTTTGGACCGACCGGACGCAACCGTCAGGACAAGCATATCGGGCGTTTCATGCATAAAGCGTATTTTTGCATGAAAACGCCCGATTTCCAATATGTGGCATATTGCATTCCCATAGGCCACCTTCCGGCATGTAAAAGGTTACCTTTTACCGTGTAAAAGACCACTTTTTACAAAAGCCGTAAAATATAACAGCCTGTCTATACATTTACTGATGCCAGGCGTAATTACGCCGCACTAACGAATGGAAGAATTGGCATGAAATGCAAAAGTACTGAAAGCAGGATCCGGCTTATTTTTGATTTTCATAAAAAAATTTTAACAGATAACAATAATTTTCAAAAACAAACCGATTTGTTTTGCGTTGCTCGCAAATTGCTGTATCTTTGCACTCGATTTTTCATTTTACTATTTCAAATTGATTAATGGATTCAGCAGAATTGTTCAAATGGGTTCTTGAGAACCTTAATTACTGGGTAGTTACCCTGTTCATGGCCATTGAAAGCTCCTTCATTCCTTTCCCTTCAGAAGTAGTTGTCCCTCCAGCAGCATGGAAAGCAATGAGCGACGACAGCATGAACATATTTTTAGTAGTTGTATTTGCAACGCTTGGCGCCGACATAGGAGCATTATTCAACTATTATCTGGCACGCTGGCTAGGCCGTCCAATAGTCTACCGTTTCGCTGACAGCCGCATAGGCCACATGTGCCTCATCAACCGCGAAAGCGTAGAAAAAGCCGAACAGTTTTTCCGCGACCATGGTGCGGCTTCAACATTCTTCGGCCGTCTGGTTCCAGCCGTGCGCCAGTTGATAAGCATACCGGCCGGCCTTGCAAAAATGAGAGTGGACCATTTCCTGATTTACACCACGCTGGGTGCAGGAGTATGGAACATCGTCCTGGCACTGTTAGGCTACCTTATCTATCGCTTTACCGATTTGAAAACGGCTGACGACGTATATAAACTGGCTACGAAGTACAGCCACGAGATTGGTCTTGTGCTGCTGGCTTTAGCTGCAATAATAATCTTGGTGCTGATATATAAGGGAATAAAGAAAAAATAATACCCTAATTGTGGGGATAAGCAGACAAACGGTAAAGTGCATTTTTATACTGATTATATCTTACCCCATTACACCAAACATGTACAAGACAAGAAATACCGGAGCTCAATAAATCCGCTAATAGCAAAATTAAAGCGTCAGGATTATCATCTGATATCCTGACGCTTTATCTTTTCTACCATATATTGGTAATAGTCTTGCGGCTTCATGTCTTCAGGGAAAAGCCGTCCCAGAACAACCTTGAGCTCAGACGGTTCCTTTTCTGCTGCAATTTTTAGATAAACAAGAAACTCGTCAACGTAGCCCAAGTCATAACAGCATGCAGCATACTGTGACAGTCCACCATCCCAATCAGGATATTTTGTATACAAGAGCCTTAACATCCTGTATGCCAACTTATAATCACCAATTTCAAAAATGGTTATGGCTATTTTCATAAATACGGTCGGTGAATAACCTGACTCTCTAAGAGCATGCAGGAAACACACCTTGGCCTTTTCAGAAAAACCACTTCCGGCCAACAAGTTACCCCGGTATACCATTATCTCATTGTGGTCGCAATCAAGTTTCCCGGTCTTATCCAATATGGCCAGACTCTCTTTAATCCGCCCCAAACGACACAAAGCAAAGGCCCAATCCTTGTATATGTCTACAAGAACAGACGAATCGGGAGGCAAAAGGGTCTCAGCTTTCTTGAAATGAGTTATTGCATCCTCGTATTCATCAAGAAGCATATGACAGAAACCAATAAGCATCTCGCCATTCTCGTCGCGCGGACATTGCTTATTATAACGCTTGTAATAATTAAGCGCTTCCCTGAAATTACCAAGATTATAAAGTCCGTTGGCCTTGTTAAGCAAAGCCGCGGCATTGTCGGGGTTAATGGCTATCGAATATTCGCTACTCTGTATCGAATCTTCAATATTGTTATTAAAAAACTGCGTTGAAGCAAGCGAATTCCAATAATGCACAGAGAACGGGTCCTTGTCAATAAGCTCGTTGAAAAGTGTCTTACTCTTCTCATACTCCCCTCTCTCGACAAAAATGCGCGCCGCCTGCTCTTTATATTCGGTACAATCTGTATCTTCTGAACGGTCAATCCATTTTTCTGCCAAGTCAACAGAGTCATAATCAAGAAATAAAGCCGCAGCGTCTACGGCAAAATAATCTCTGTCGTCATCGCTGATGTCGCCAAACCGCTCTTCCAAATACTTGTCGGCAAGAGCAATATTACCTTGGGCGAGCATTATTTCAGCCTTCATGTAGAAGTACTCAAGGTCTGTCTTGTCCTCGATCATTTCCGTAAGCCTCTCGGCTTCAGTGACGTTATTGTCATCCAAAAGCGCCATCCTTGCCTTGAAAAGCAAAGGAGGGGCGCTTCCTGGATATATTAACAAAGTATTGTCTATTATTTCCTCTGCCAGTTGACGGTTGCGGCCATTATAATAATACTCAGCAACATCCATAAGCTCGTCAGGGTCAAGCATGCCATAAACACAACCGCCTTCATTAGCCTCGAACTTACTTAACAGGCTCTTGAACTCGTTGGAAAGGAAATAATCTTCAGAACTATACGACATTTCTATTATCAGCCCTTTATTTGTTTCGACCAGGTATCTTTAAGTCCAACCGTCTTATTATAAACAAGGTGGCCTGGAGTCGAGTCTGTATCGGCCATGAAATATCCGATACGTTGGAACTGGAGGTACTCGCCTGGAACTTTCCCGGCTGCATAATCCTCTACATAGCAATCTGACAAAATCGCCAATGAATCGGGATTAAGAAGCTCCCTGAAATCACGTTCGTCAGCCGACGGATTCTCAACATCGAACAATCTGTCATATATTCTTATCTCCGCCTTTTTGCAATGTTCCATGCTCACCCAGTGCAAAGTTCCTTTTACCTTGCGGTTGGCACCTTCCATTCCGCTCTTGCTGGTCGGGTCATACTCTGCCTGAATCTCAACTATATTGCCGTTTTCGTCTTTCGTACATCCTGTGCACTTTACAATGTAAGCGTTCTTAAGGCGCACCTCACGACCCGGAGACATGCGGAAGAATTTCTTTGGTGCATCTTCCATGAAGTCGTCGCGCTCAATCCAAAGATTCTTAGTGAATACTATCTTGTGGCTTCCGTCAGCCTCGTTCTCGGGATTGTTTACAGCTTCAAGCTCTTCCTCCTGTCCGTCAGGATAATTTGTTATGACAAGTTTCACCGGATTCAACACGGCAGAAACCCTTATGGAGCGCTTGTTAAGGTCGTCGCGCACGGCTGCCTCAAGAAGGGCAACGTCGTTAAGGGCATCAAACTTGGTATAACCTATGCTCTTGATAAAGTTCCTTATACTTTCAGGCGAATATCCGCGGCGGCGCATTCCGCACAATGTAGGCATTCGTGGGTCGTCCCAACCACTAACCTTATGCTCGTCAACAAGTGCGTGCAACTTTCTCTTGCTCATCACTGTGTATGTAAGGTTAAGCCTGTTGAACTCAATCTGTCTCGGACGGAAGTCGCCAAGATTGTCAGCCTCGCCCTTATAGACCTTCAGTTCGTCAATGAACTTGTCGTAAAGAGGACGGTGTGGAACGAACTCCAAAGTACAGATTGAATGTGTGACACCCTCGAAATAGTCGCTCTGGCCGTGGGCGAAGTCATACATTGGGTATGCATGCCATTTGGTACCGGTGCGATGATGCGGCGTATGTATTATACGGTACATTATCGGGTCACGGAAATGCATGTTTGGGTTAGCCATGTCGAGCTTGGCGCGAAGCACCATGGAACCCTCCTCCACATCGGGAGTATTCATCTTGTGGAACAAGGCCAGGTTCTCCTCTACAGGGCGGTCCCTATAAGGCGAGGGTGTACCAGGCTGTGTAGGTGTTCCCTTCTGTTCGGCAATCTGTTCACTTGTTTGTTCGTCTATGTATGCCTTGCCTTCCTTAATCATCCACTCTGCAAAGTCCCACAGCTGCTGGAAATAGTCCGAAGCATAATAAACATTAGCCCAATGGAAACCAAGCCACTTAATGTCATTGAGAATGGAATCCACGTATTCCGTATCCTCTTTACTAGGATTGGTGTCGTCAAAACGTAAGTTGCATATTCCACCATAATTCTCGGCAACGCCGAAATCCATGCAGATAGCCTTTGCATGACCGATATGCAGATAGCCGTTGGGCTCCGGCGGGAAGCGGGTCTGTATCCTACCGCCGTTCTTGCCATCTGCAAGGTCCTTCTCTACAAGCTGTTCTACGAAACTCAGGGTCTTTTTCTCTTCGCTTTTATTTTCTTCGGTATTCATATCTGTTGGTCTTTTTTATTTCAAAATTTTACTATTGATACACGGCCTTGCGTAAAGGCTATCACTTGACGCCTCTCTCATTCAATGCCGACGAATATTTCTCAGCATTCTTCAGATGCTCTTCATATGTCTTTGCAAAATTATGCGTGCCGCTGAAATCCTCCTTCGCACACATGTACAGATAGTCATGATGCACGTGGTTAAGCACAGCATCGATACCTGCCACTGTCGGAATCCTTATCGGTCCGGGAGGCAAGCCAATATTCTTATATGTATTGTACGGACTTTTCACACTAAGCATGTTATTGTATATGCGGCGTATGTCGAAATCCTTGAGGGCGAACTTGATCGTCGGGTCTGCCTGCAAAGGCATGCCCGTCTTTAGGCGGTTGTAGTACATGCCTGCCACCATGGGCTTCTCTTCATCATTGGCAGTCTCTTCATCTACGATGCTTGCCAACGTAATAACCTCTTCCTCGGTAAAGCCCATAGCCTTTGCCTTCTGCGTACGTTCAAAGTTCCAGAAGCGTTTGCTCTCCTTGTCCATCTTGTCGAGGAACTTGTCAAGCGGCACGTTCCAATAAACCTCATAAGTGTTAGGTATGAACATACACAACATCGTCGCCGGCGTATAACCATACTTGGCACAAACGGCTGAATCAGTAATGGCGTTATACAATGCAACACTGTCCAACATAAGTTTTTTGGACAACGCACCGGCCAGCTTGTCGGCAGTGCGGACGCTCGGAATAGTAAGCCTTACGGACGACTGCAAGCCGTTCTTGAGTTTTCTGAAAACGGTGAACGTACTGTTCCCTTTTTCTATTTCATAACGGCCCGTACGTATGTTGTCACCATAAGAGCTGTGTCTTACAAGCGTCTTGAATCCGGACATGGCGTGATGAGAAGCCACGACATCAAGCTTAGAGTATACAGAATCTATGTTGTCATCCTGGTCGATGTATACGACATAGCTTTTGTCATCCTTTAACATCGGCGTGAAAAAGAAATAGTAACACAAGAATAGTATAACGGCAAGACACGCTATGGCAGGAATAACGAATTTCTTCGAATTAAACTTTTTCATCCTTTATTATATATAAATTTGTCCGCAAAATTACATTATATTTTTGAAAAACATGGATATTCCATCATATTTTCTTTTCTTATGAACAAGTGAAAGGCTATGCCATGAACATATTTCATTGTCTAGTAAACTTTTGACGTAAAAATTTTGGTATAATGATATTTTTGACTACCTTTGCAGCCGATTGTTGGTTCCGTAGCTCAGTTGGATTAGAGCAACGCCCTTCTAAGGCGTGGGTCTTGGGTTCGAATCCCAACGGAATCACAGAGAGGACACTTGCAAAAGTGTCCTTTTTTATTGACTATCAGTGACTTATAAAACAATTACCTTAATATACCATTCTAAATGGTAGAACATCTTGATATTCTTTTTTGCTGATTTTTGCCGTTATTTGCCAATATGTTCTACTTTTGTTCTACCTTTTTGTTCTACCAAAGCACGATTAATTATGGCAGATTACCCTACTACACGATTCGTTTTCGACAGAAAAAATACGGCCACCAATGACAAAAAAGCATTGATTCAAGTCGAAATTCTTTTTCAGAGAAAGAAAAAATACATCAGTACTGGTGTTAAAGTTTTCAAAAACCAGTATAACAAAAAGGAGTTTGTATGCAACTGTTTTGAAATGGTTGCATACAATAAACGTATCAACGCTGTTAAAGAACGCATAGACAATTTTATTTCCTCCCTGATGGAAAAGAATGAACCGTTCTCATTCGATAAGTTGGAAAATTTTCTTGATTATGAAGATAAAAAGGAAATGAAGTTCCTGGAATATGTACTTATGAGAATTGATCAAAGGAAAGACATTAGAGACTCAACAAAGAAAAACCACAAGAAACTCATAAGTTCATTAGAAGAATACGGCAAAATTATTTATTTCTCAGATCTGACAAAAAAGAATATAATCGGATACGACGAATTCCTGCATCAGCAGAATATAAAGCAGACAACAATTTGTTCTTACCACAAATTCATGAAAACTTATATTCATGATGCTATCAAACATGAACTCATTACAACAGATCCTTACATCGGAATTAAGATTGTCAAAGGTGAGAGCGAAACAGGCAGATTCTTGAACGAAAATGAATTCCAAAAGCTCAAGATTGCAAAATTACCTACCGAGAGCCTCAATAAAGTAAGAGACTTATTTGTCATACAATGTCTGACAGGATTATCATTTACAGACCTCATGGATTTCGACTTTTCCATGATAGAAGAAATGAACGGGCACCATTACATTAATGCGAAGCGAAACAAAACTGGCATAGAATACTGTGCTGTGCTATTGCCTGATGTGATGGAAATTGTGAAACGATATGGTGACAATCTGCCAAAATTCTCTATCCAACAATACAATATGAGATTGAAACTCGTTGCTGGATATGCGGGGATAAATAAAGACATAGCCAGTCATTGGGGACGCAGGACATGTGGAATGTTGCTATTAAATAGAGGTGTCAGCATGGAAGTTGTATCTAAGGTCCTAGGACATTCCAGTATAAGAACAACTGAAAGTGTATATGCCAAACTGCTTCCAAAGACCGTTGTCCAAGAAGTTACTGAAAAAATTCAAGGCTGAACATATAAATAGCCGGAGATTGATGTCTCCGGCCTTTTCATTTTCTAATCTTATAAATCGCCCAACCTACGACAACTAAAGCTCCGCAAGTCGTATGTATAGCCCTACGCCCAGAAACGGCGTGAAGCCAGTCGTGCCATAGCCATAGCCACCTGTTATTCCTATACCGAGACGGCTCGGCTTCTCCGTGATAGTTTTATAAACTGTTTTCCTGTATATGTTTATACTGTCAAGATTAGGATGAAAGCCGCTTACCCATGCCGTATAAGTGCTGTCTTCGTATCTTTTCTGCATGATAGGCAAAATTACATTCACGCTGTCATGCACAAGTGTATCCTTGTATATAAGGCTGGCACGCACTGTATCACGCACGGCTGGCAGCTTCACAGTCTCGTATCTTAAAATAAGGCTGTCTTTTGCAACGGGCTTGTAGTAAGGTATCGTGTCGGTGACTGTCATGGTAAAAGACGGCGTTGTCTTTTTCTCCACTGCCAGCATACCGAAAACGAAGCCTGTCACAAAGCCTATTATGAATACTGTAACGTATTTTGCTATTCCGCCCATCGCTGTGCCTCCCACTTACGCCTTTTTACCAGTCCTGCAAGTTTCTTCTTGCCTGCATACACCCATCGCTTGAACTGTGCTTGTATCTCCTCCGTAGGAGCTTTTGCGCGTATCTTCGCAAGCAGTGTAGAGCCTGCAAGGTTGCCAGCGCCAAGATTATAGCAAAAGTCTACAAGTGCGTCAAACTGACCTTGTGTAAGATTTAGCTTCAGTCCGTTCACATAGTTTTCCGCCGTGAGCAAATCACCACGTAAAAGGCTGTCCGCTTGTTTCTCTGTTATCGATTGTCCGGCTTTAACTCCATGGGTATGTCCGTAACCTATTGTCCACACTCCGGCACTATCTTTATAAGAAGTAAGCCTTAATCCCTCGAATTCTTTTACTTTTTCAATTAAAATATCACTTGCTTCCATAATTACTGTTTTTTATCTGTTTCCTCAAAACCTGCTTCAATGGCTTCCCCGATATCCTTATTCTTCCTTTTGGCAAAAGCTATTACAAATGCTTTGAAGAAGCCCTTAATACTCTTTTCTTCAATTTTTACCCCATGAAGCCAAAAGAAATGACCGCAAAAAGACTTGGCTTCACAACCAACGGCAATGAAAGTGGCAACAACACCGCCCATCATGTAATCAACGCCGATAGGCTTAAGTAGAGCCATGCCAATAAAAGCACCTATGCTCACCCACATGATGTAATCCATAAGTTTATTGATTGTCCTTCTGATAGCCCTTGACGTCCGCCACTTATACTGCGCCATAACAATCTTGTCGTTCTTTTCCCTGGCACGGTTGTAACGTTTACTACTCTCGCCCCAACCGAAACGGAAGTCAGCAATCACGCATAAGAGTATAGTAGCTAATAACCACCTTGAATCGTAAATCACAGTCACAAGTTCGTTTCCCATCATGGCAAATGTGAACATCCTCGTACCACTGTTCATGTAAACATCCTGCTCAAACATAACCTTTAATTTATCGAGGGGATGCCATGAAGCACGGCAAACCCCTCTATTCGTTATCGTACAACTTCTTCTATCGCCGTAATCTGACCCAGCGTCCAGTCGTTGCTGGCGACAAGCTTTCCAAATGCCTCCTCGCCGAGCGGCTCAAAGTCAAGCTCGTTCTCCTTAGCGGCTTCCTCCTTCAGGCACTCTACGATCTTGTTGTTGTAGTCGTTGAAGTACTTGTTGATTTCGATGCGTTCTGCCTCTGTAAGGGTTGTCTTTTCGCCCTCGGCCTGCCACTGCTGCGCCTTTTCCACCATCTTGTCGTGGTTCTCGCCCTTCAGCTTCTCGCCGGCGTCCTTCTTGAAGTCCTCGAAGCTGGTTGCCACCGGCTTCAGCGCCCTCGCAATCTTAATCATCTTGAACTTGTCGGTGTCATCCATCTTTGAGATTTTTGCCTCGTTAATCAAGTTGTAAACATTCAGTACTTTTTCAGTTGCAATCTTTTTCATATCCGTTTTATTATTTAATAATTGATTATTGTTTGTCTTTAATTTCGTTGTGCCTTAGTGGTTACTCAAGCATTTTTGCCTTGATTTCCTCCACACATGTCTTAATGCTTTGCGCCATTGACTGCATGTCGTCTATAAGCACGGACGAGATGTTATACCTGACTTCCTCGCCGTCCATGTAGGCCGTGGCGGAACCCTTATAAACATTCTCCTTGTCCTTGATGTTTATGTTCACGTTGTCCAGCTTACCGTCCATCTTCTCGCGGTATTCGCCGTCCATCAAGTAAGAACTGTCACTGTAAGTGAAGTTCGCAGTCGTTGTTTTGCTAGTAATTTCTACCATAGTCGTAAAATTTTAAAAGTTAATATTTAAATTGAAATAATATCTCCACCTGTCTTTGTCATATCAATAATTGTATATTGGTCCGTCGGAGTAAATGATGCTTCCACGGATAATTTCCTGTTTGATACGGCACCTGTCGCACCATCAATCCAGTAAGCCAGATTATCCGCCACCGGGATGCCTTGGATAGTTTGGGGGTTGCGTCCTGCGTTAAGGTCGCTTATGGAAGCATAAGCCGTAAACTTAAATGTAGAGAAGTGTCCATTGAGGTTAAATGCCTTTTCCGTTTCCAACCTACCGCTTTCACCAAAAAGCTCGTTGTTTGCAAGTGTACGTTTCTGATTGTTTACAGTTCCTTCTATCTTGACTTTTACGGAATAGCGTCCTGCAGGGAATAGTCCCTCGTTAGAGCCTACCACCATTTCGCCGCTTATGTCGGTAATAACCTTTGTGAAGCTGTAAATCGTATCACCGTCGTCCGGGCTGTAATATAATGTTGAATATGGTTGGGTGTTTGCATGAAGTCCTGTATATGAATACCATGCTGCTACATGCCTGTAAGATGCTGTTGCCTTGTATCTCATGTAAGCCTTCATTGTAGGTTCGAGAAGCACACTGTACTTACGCCAGTATTTCATCAATTCCGTATCAGCGGACGTGGTAAGAAAAATATAAACGTCCACGGTGTCTCCCTCTTTGATTTGCAGCCCGGCTCCTCCGGCAGAAATGGCAGTATTTCTGCCCATGTTAAGGTCGAAAAACATACTGTCGTCATCATCCTTGCTGAGAACCTTGCTGTTTATCGCAGAAGATTCCGTCCCCCTTGTAATATTTCGTATGACAATAGCCAATCGTAACTTGTCAGTCGAGGTAAGATTCAACATCTCCTTTACATCATCGATGTTAAATTCGTATTTACTGATATTGCCGGACATGAAAAGGCCAAAACTGACAACCGAGTTTATATACAATTGAGTTGTCATAATGGCCGTGAACGGCGGTTGTGCGTCATGCTTGTAGCCGACGAAGTCCGTAAGACGAAAAGGCGCGCTCGTTCCACCGCCTGGGTGGTTGTACGTCCATGCCTTTGCCTGGTTCTGCACGCCGTCCGCCCCAATATCCTCGATGTCTTCGATGGTAGGTACTGTGTACGTTCTAACCTGTGCGGCGCCTCCGCCAAACCACCATTCCTTATTTGTGCCGTAGGCAGGATTCCCTGCCCATCCGTCATTGCCTTCCAGCTCGTCCGGCAGGCCGAGGACATTGCTCAACGGAACAGGCTTCCACTTAGCCCACATGTTAATGTTGGTATTCTTGCACAATGTGCCCAAGTCATTCGACGCCGAGCCTAACACTTGCTTTACGTCCGCGATGCCTACCGGCATTGTTATAATCTTTCCTTCTACTACTGACATATTACGCTGTCTTTAACCTTTTAACTTCTGCTTCAAGTTCCCTTATCTTCTTTTCAATCGAGAGTATGCGCCTTGCATTAGCTATCGACGCCAACATTGCTATAACGTCGTACTGCATTGCAAGGTAGCCGCGTTCCTCGTGTACCGCCTGCGGCAAGACACCCTGCCAGTATTGCGCTATCGAGCCGACCGCACGGCTGCCGTCCTTCTTCCATGCGAACTCAACGGCCGGGGCATCTGCTACGTCCTCCACGGCAGGACACGCATCCCTGATGATGTTCTTCAGGCGTGCGTCAGAACTGCTGCTTACGACAAGGGCGGTAACAGCGCCTGCCGCAATTATGTTTGCCCTTGCATATATAGAGCCGCTCACATCCAGCTTGTAAGATGTGGCAGTCGGTCCACCGATACATACATTACCATTCTGCAAAAGCGTTATTCTGTTGGAGTTTGATGCGCCCGAAGAAGTAATCGGGTCTATGCGGAACGCTTCGCCTGATACATATCCGGGAATAATCCTCATTCCCCCGTAAGTTCCTGTCACTCCAATTTCCCCTTGGACATTCAAAACATAGGTTGACGGAGTTGAGCCTATTACGACTTTACCGGCCACATGAAATTCTCCTTTGTCAACATATACGCCCGACGACTGGTAGATACGAAGGACATTGCTTATCGTTATCAAGCCGTTCGATGATGCCCCGATGAAATCCGTAGCTGTTGAAGCGTTGTTGTAATGAAACCTGATAATAGGTATGGAGCCGTACACATCAATGCTGTTCGTGTATATATTCGCCCATCTGCTTGTGGCCGTACCCAAATTAAGCGTGCCATTAGCCGACGGTGTCACATTCCCCACGCCCGTCATGTCGCCGCTCACGTTGGCGCTGCCGTCAAAACTTCTGCCCCATAACGTCCTTGCGGTCTGCAGCTTCGTGGCTGTTGACGCATTACCGACCAACGTAGCAGTAATCGTCGACGGCAGTTTCAAATTGTAATTTGTCGAACCATTCACGCTGACGCCTACGCTTCCATGTGCGCCTGATGCATCCTGTATGTAGATTGTGCGGGCAGTGCCCCAGTAGCTCGTCACGATGTTGGCCGTGCCGTTAAAACTTGTACCGTTGATATTACGCGAAGTAGCGAGTTTAGTTGCAGAAGCCACATTGCTGTCTATAAATGCTAGTTGTTTCCAATTCCCGTAAGTGGGACCATCCCATATTCTTCTTACTTTAATAGTGTCAGAGTTGAAACCAAAGGCCATCTGCCAATTTCTGTGTTCCACATCTCCGATACTAAATATACTCGTATTTGCCCATAATTCGCTTGAATCTGTTGGAGCAGGATCTATTACAACAACAGCACCATTACCAAAATATTGATTTACGGTAGTGAATGAACCACGAGACCAAGAACGCAATACACCACTTCTACTACCTTTTTGTAACAGATGAACGCCATCCAACATGTCGGCGTTCAAGTTTGTACAAACCGTGCCATTATTTACAGAGGCATTCCCATTACCGTTGCCAAAAGAATACGCACCTCCAACTGGAATACCATTAGAAAAATATACCGGGCGTGTTGAAGAACCTGCACTAGTTGTTGTAAGTTTCGAGGCAGTATCTGCATTACCTTGCAAAGTACCAATAAACTTTGCAGCATAAACAAATCCATTTCTACAATTAATACCTACGGCAGTCTTCCCTGTATAAGTTTGTCCGCTACAAGAGGTCGTAAAAGATACTCCATACCATGAAGAGATAACAAGATTCGCTAGCTCGCCTCCTAAATTACTCCCATTATCAACATCTCCATCTGTAATATAAGATGTACCATGTGAAGTCCATCTAATTTGCTTGCCTTTAGAAAATATTAAATTACCTGTCATCGTATCGCCGCTGACATTGACATAACGGCTGTCAAGGCTTGATATATTCCCAGTTGCGTATGTGGTGTTAATGCTTACGTTTCCGCTACCGTCGATTGACGCCGAGCCTGTAACGGCTCCTGTTAGCGACAAGGTGCGTGCAGTCTGCCATTTCGAAGCGGTGGAAGCATTGCCGGTAAGGTTGGCGACTATGCTGTTATAAGAGCTCGTGATTTCCTTTTCCACAGTACCACTTCCTGCAGTATAAGAAGTATATGTAGTTATAGAACATTCATTATCACATTTAATAGCTTTGCAACCTACACTCAAATATTCAGCATTATTATAGCCAAAGCTATTTAAAATCTCTACATCAAAATGGGTAGCATCTGCACTAGTAACTCTCATCTTTACACTAGAGTTCCCACTATAATTATTAGCTCCAAGTTGAATGATATTAGCCTGACCATATCCTGTACTAATTAAGAACAGGTGATTAGAAGCCTGACTGTTCTGAGATAAATTAACAGATAGTAAAACGTTGGCGTAGTCGGATATTCTACAAAGCTTGCTGTATGAACCTACCTTTGTATTGGAAGTCCATGTCAAACCTGTATAAGTTGAAGTTGCAGCATTTCCACTTATCCCTATGCCCCAAGTTCCGCTTGCTCCGCCACCTGTTTTCGTTACAGTGTACGAAGTGTAGTTCAGTGAATCAAGCACTCTCGCCCATGCTGAATGTCCTAGTTTGCCGTTCCTAACGGTCTTCCAATATATGCTATCGGAGTTAAAAGGTATGGCAAGGTCTGTGTAATATCCCGACGAATTGGCATGGTTAAACCTGAGAATGTGCCACCATGCCGAAGTGGGCGAGTCGTTGACCTTTGCCGCACACCCTGCGTCAAGGTCCGCGTTGAAGTAGTTAAGGCCGTTCCACCCATAATCCATGCGGCGTGACGAACACAGGTAAGCAGCACCTCCTGAAACTGACACATCAAGTGTGGAACCACATTGTGTAATGGCTCCGGCATTAAGATAAACCGGGTGTGTACTGTTACCGGCATTTGCTGATAATGCCGTTGGCACACCCCCATTCAGATATATAGGCTTAACTGTACCTCCAACCGATGCCGTGCCCACCTTCGTCACGCTGCCGTTTGTCAGCTTCGTGTTTATCTCGCTTTCCGTGTAATATCGGCTGTCGAGGACGGAAGCATAATTGCTCTCGTCGAGTACCTTGCGCCAACCGAACCAATCATCCTCGACATCACGTAATGCGCGGTACCACAAGCCCATGCCCGACGTCCACCCACCGGCAATCTCGACGGAAGCTTTATTATCGCTTCCGAAACCTATAACCGCCGTGTAAGTGGTCGGTGCGTTCTCGTGCGCCGAGCCGCTGGTGTAATACGAATACAACCGACCGAAGTTCTGCGTCCTGCCGGTCTGCGGATTCTGCAGGCCACGGCCGAGCAACAGGTTCTTCGCTGTAAGATTTATCGTTGCGTTGGCCGACTTTGGATTATACGTGCCTATTGTCGAGCCGTTGCCCTGCAGTGTCAGTGCATATATGGCCTGATGCGAAGTCAGCGCGGTGATGCCTTTTGTCGCCGTGATTACTGTGCCGCTCTTTGTGACCGCTGTCACCACGTTGCCGCTGCCGCTTGTCACCACCGAAGTCGCACCGCCTGCCTCGAGTGCCGAAACACGGCTGTTAAGCTCATTACCCAGTTTTGCACTTAAAACCCAAGTGGCTTTGTCCGATGAGTAATCGGACCAGCTGTCGAGACGCTCGTATGAGCCGCCTCCGCCGCTCGCACTACTATTGGCGCCCAAGGCTGAAACGAAACTGTCTGAATACAAGCCATGCGAGAAATGGAAACAGCCTTTCGCGCTGTCCCATGTTATTTTACCACTGCCTATTGTGATGCTGCCAACGTTGGCCGTACCGGCAACGTATAGGTTTCTCCATTTCGCGGAGGAAGAACCGAGGTCGATATTGTTGTTGGCGGAATTGAAAGGTTTGAAAACATTTCCTGAAAGTACGAGACTGTTACTGTCTACGCCACCTCTTTTCAGATATATATCATCGTTACCTACCAACGTAAGCGTACCGCTTCCGGTTATGGTACCAACGCCGCTAAGACTTCCACTTACATTAGCCGTACCATCAAAGCTTCTGCCCCACAGTGTCCGGGCGGTGGCAAGCTTTGTCGCTGATGACGCATTGCCGACCAACGTTGCGGTGATTGTCGACGGCAGTTTGAGGTTGACGTTGGCACTGCCATTTACGCTCACGGCTGCGCCCGTATGCGCTTCCGTCGCATCTTGAATGTAGATGTTACGTGATACCCCCCAATAGCTTGTGGTGATGTTTGAGACACCACTAAAGTATGTACCATTTATAGTCCTGGGTGTTTGCAATTCCGTAGCCGTGTCTGCATTACCGACCAACGTAGCAGTAATCGTCGACGGCAACAAGAGGTATTCCGTGGCCGAGCCGTCCACGCTAACTGCCGCACCGGTGTGCGCCTGTGAAGCGTCACGGATGTATATGTTGCGTGCAGTACCCCATTTAACAGTCGTGATATTTGCCGTACCGTCGAAGTTCGTTCCGTTGATTGTGCGTGCCGTTGCGAGCTTGGTTGCTGATGAAGCGTTGCCGCTCAATGTGGCAGTTATAGTCGATGGGAGCTTGAGATTAACGTTCGCCGAGCCGTTAACACTCACGGCGGCTCCGGTATTGGCTGCCGTAGCGTCCTGTATATAGATATTACGGGCGGTGCCCCAATAACTTGTCGTTATGTTTGCTGTGCCGTTAAAACTTGTACCGTTGATTGTGCGCGAAGTTGTGAGTTGGTTCGCCGTCTTCACGGTCGCAGAATCAACGGCCGTAACCTGCTGTGAGTACGCTTTCCCGTGTAAATCCGTAGCAGCACTTTCTATCGAAGCCCAACATTCATAAGATGTCAGTTTGTCCGACGCCGTCGTATCATTGACTTCGGAAGAATCGACAAGTGTCCATTTTCTGCTTAAAGAACCACGGGCGCCTTGGGTTAAGACAACACCTGTGGTAGCAGCGTACGCGCCATTTGAATGTAGGAACACATCTGCATAAGTGCTGCCGAAAACATTGTATATTCCAACCTTTACCGAGTCGGATGCAAAGCCTTTCCTTAGCAACCATTCGGCTTTTGCTGAAGATGCAGCGCCGGTATTGTTTGTCCTTAATGTAATTCTTACGATACCTACATAACCACCGTCATAACCTTGCGACAACAATAGCGTAAGTTCAGCATCGTAATAGGTACTTGAAATAGTACCAATTTTCGCAATTCTATGCCACGGATAGTTGTTTCTGTTTCCGACAGAAAGCCTGAAATTATATGGCACAAAATCAAAGTTGACATTGGCGCTGCCATTAATAGAAAAAGAACAATCAGCAAAACAGCCCAACGTCACACTCCTTGTCGTCGCCCATTTCCCTGCACTTGTTGCATACGGAACGGTCAAATCCTTGGTAACACCGCCTATGACAAGCCTTGTCGAATTACCATTGGCCGAAAAGCCCGTGAAGATACCGTTAAGGTGTACATTGTCCAACATGTCGGCATTCGCGGCTTGCGTGGCGTATAAGTCCGCTATCGTCTTCGTCGTACCGCCGACTGTCAGTGAAAGGTTTGTTGCAGACGACGATGACAACGCAGTAAGCAGCCCTGACTTATGCGTGCCGTCGAGCAGGTCGGCGTCAAGTCCGCTACCGCTGCCGTCAACGGTCTTTAGCTTTGACAATATGTCCGCAGCCGTGTATGCTGATGAGAGCAGAAACGTACTGCCCTTTGTTGCGGTAATCACTGTACCGCTCTTCGTTATCGAAGTGACGGCATTACCGCTTCCGGCCATTACCACTGATGTCGCGCTACCGGCTTCCACCGACTTCAACCGGGTATTAAGGTCTGCGCCCAGCTTTGCGCTGAGTACCCACGTCGCACGGTCCGTGGTGTAATCATCCCAGTCGTCGAGACGGTCAAGCGAGCTTCCGCCGCCGCCACCCGTGCTGTCGCTTACTCCCAAAGCGGAGATAAAGCTGTCGGAGTACAGACCGTGTGAAATGTGAAAGCATCCCTTTGCACTATCCCATGTAATAGTGCCGCCGCCAATCTTGATGCTCTGTCCTGACGGAACTATCAGGCCGGCATTGAACGTCTTGGCACCGGCAAACGTCTGCGCTACCGTGCTTACAAGACCGGGAACCGACGTCGTGGCGTATGGTATGGTTACCGAGTTGGTAACGCCGCCTATGGTAAGCGATAACTTCTGCGTGCTCCATCTTATATCAGTGAAAATGCCACCCAAATGCACGCCGTCTAAAGTGTCGGCGTTCAGGCCGGTCACCACCACGCCGCTGTTAGCCTTCAGCAGGTTACGCCCGAACGAAGTCGTAGCCAATTCTGAATAGACATTTGCCGCACTAGCGTACAGCATCGAGCCGGATGCAACGGAACTCTTGCCGGTACCACCGTACGCAACGCCCATCGTGCCGACGGTGATGTTCGCCGAGCCGTTGAAGCTCTTTCCGTTAATGCTTAGCGTGCCGGTAGTCTTGGCCGCCTGCTTGGCTATACCGTTTGTAAAGTAACCCTCGAGCGTCGTAACCCTGTTGCCTACGGCGGTAACGTTGCCGTTGATGTCGTTAAGCAAGCCCTCGAGCGTGGACGAGTCGCCTATGCCGTCGAGGAACGATATTATCTCGTTCCACTTGTCTATAACGCCGTCTGCGTCCGAGCCCATGATTGACGACACGAACGAGTATGCCGTATCCCACTGCTGTTGCTTCGCCGTCGTCGGCAGGCTGTAACCGCTGGCGAATGTCACGCCTATCACTCCGACTGAAGAAAGCGTGCCCACGGTAAATCCTTTCGGCATCGTGATGGCCGTGCAGGCGTTGATGTTAATCACCTTGTCGGCCGTCGGCACATAGCTTCCTATGCCCTCGCCGTTGCGCTGCAAGGTAAGGGTGTACAGTTTTTGATGTGACGTAAGGAATGTGCCGGTGGTGAACGTTACGGTGTTGCCGCTTTTACTGAAGCCTGTCAGTGCGTTGCCCGTGCCCGACTTCTCGAAGTTCATTGCCGAACCACCTTCGAGCGCCGACACGCGGGTGTTCAGGTCATAACCCAGTTTAGCGCTCAACACCCACGATGCTTTTTCAGAAGTGTAGTCACCCCATGCATCCAGCCTGTCGTATGAGGTACCGCCTCCGCCAGTGCTGTCACTTATTCCGAGAGCCGACACAAAATCGTCCGAATAAAGGCCATGTGAGAAATGGAAGCATCCCTTATCGCTGTCCCAAGTTATCGTTCCGTTACCTATTTTCAGACTTTTGCCTGCGGGAACAACCAGTCCTGAATTAAAGGTCTTTAATCCTCCGAACGTCTGCGTGCCTGTGCTGACAAGTCCTGCGACTGATGAAGTTGCGTATGGAATCTTTGCTGTCTTAGACACTCCGCCTATTGTTATGGATAGTGTCTGCGTGCTCCAGCTCAAGCCGGTAAATAGGCCGTCAAGATGCACACCGTCGAGCATGTCGGCGTCAAGTCCGCTGCCGCTGCCGTCAACGGTCTTTAGCTTCGCCAGCACGTCGGCCGCAGTGTAGGCAGACGAAAGCAGGAACGTACTGCCCTTTGTCAGCGTAAGTGTGTGTCCGCTCACGCTTGCCGCTGTTACTGCATTGCCGTTACCAGTAACCGTAACACCATTAACGCCGTCGGTTATGCCGTATCCTGCCAGTGTAGAAGGCGTGTCGGTAATTTCACTGAAAGCAGGCCATCTTGTCACGTATTCTGACGGAGCCTCTTTTAACAGTACATCCCATCCTTCGCCGAGGTCTGTCAGAATTGAAATTGTATGTTTATGCCCGGAAGTCGCCGCACCGATATTTGCAGGCGTGATGTTTATCGTCGCATTTGCCGACTTTGGATTATACGTGCCTATTGTCGAGCCGTTGCCCTGCAGTGTCAGCGCATATATGGCCTGATGTGAAGTCAGTGCTGTTATGCCTTTCGTCGCCGTGATTACCGTGCCGCTCTTTGTGACTGCCGTCACCACGTTGCCGCTGCCGCTTGTCACCACCGAAGTCGCACCGCCTGCCTCAATGGACTTCAGGCGCTCGTTAAGCTCATAACCCAGTTTAGCACTTAAAACCCAAGCGGCTTTGCCCGATGAGTAATCGGACCAGTTATCAAGCCTGTCATAACTTACTACGCCTGAACCGCCTTCGTTGTCGCTTAACCCAAGTGCAGATATGAAGCTGTTTGAGTAAAAGCCTTTTTCGTTAGCAACATATATGTTACCGTCTGGATCCTTTGCGAACCACTTTGCCATTTCCGTGGCGAAGCTGGCTCCGAAGTCCGTCTTGTTGAGCTTCTTGTCAAGCTCCGCCTGCAGGCCGTTTATCTTCGATATTTCAAGTGTGGGAATGTCGGCGGCGGCCAAAGAGGAGTGACCTGTCACACGCCCGTACTTATCAACCGTTACTTTCGTGTAAGTTCCTGCCGTACCTACCGTCGCAAGACTCAACGTGATATTTGTCGAGAGACTGCCACCACCGGCAAGCCCTGTCCCGGCGTTTACCCTTATGCTCTTGTCCGCCTTTACTGCGAGCAACTCCGCAAGCGTGGAAGTCTGTGTTTGTCCATTGAGGAACGCCTCAAGTTCCTTCCACTTGTTAATTATGCCGTCGGTATCAGTGCCTTCAAGAAAGTCATTTACCTTCGTCGTAACGGCATCCGTCTTTTTTGATACCTCCGCAAGCGCTGTGGTGGTTGCGTAACCGCTAAGGTCTATATTGCCTTTCGTGAATGTAAGGGTGCTGCCGTCGCTGCTCTCCGCAACGTTCACAAGCACATTACCCGAGCCGGATATGGTTATCTTGTGCCCCTTTTGTCCTTTCTCAAGGGAAGTCACCCTATCCAACAAGTCTTTACCCAAGTATGCCGACAAAGCCATGCTTTTAGCTGTCTCGTCCACATACTTATCCCATTCCTGCAAAAGGTCGAACGAGCCGCCTAAAGAAGAACCGGACGCACCTAATGCCGATACATAACCATTACTCCATACATTAAATTTAGATTTTATTGTCTTTATCTTGTTCCCGCTGTCATCAGTGGTCCAATGGCTTTCGTCATTATCAAACTCCCATATATCCTTAATGGCCGCAAAACCTTCAATCATTTCACGCTGTGCATTGGCATAAGCGTTGGATAGAGATATGGAAAGTTCATTAAATGCTTTTATTACATCAATATTCTGATTTACATTGGCAACCTCTTCTTTTAATTGCTGCGTGTTTCCCTTGATAATTTCATTACCAATCCTGATTCTTTGTTGGAAAGAAAAATCAAGGCGTTTCTCAACCATTATGACACGGGTGTGCAGGATTTTATCCCCATTGACATAGGCCACAGATTGTCCGATGTTTAAATCAGTGCCGTCATCGTAAAATGAAACAGGATAGCTGTCGAACTCATAGGAATTGTTGTCGCATGTATAGCTCTCCATCTTCTTGTCAAGTTCCAATTCCAGTTCTTCCTGTGCAGAGGCGACATACTCATCAGGCATTTCTATGTTGTAAAGTATGACATCATCACCGTTTTGTGGTATAATGTATGCCATACCAGGAATAATATTCCCTGTACTTTCGTCAATGTTAATTTCAAAATCACCGGCTTTGACATTGAAAGGAGTAAAATCCGCCGAATCATTTACAACAGATGCCTTTTCATGATAAGTGAGTTTGAAATCCCTTCCAGCAAGCTGTCCGCTTTCAAATGAGACAGCCAATTCCTTTTCTTCAATTATCGTAGAAGGGTCGAAGTTCAAGCCTGAGATTTGAAAATACCAAATTGCATATTGCTCGTAGACAGGTTCCTCATCAGTTCCACCAATCCGTACTTTGTTGCCATTTGTGTCAAGCCTGTATTTTAATCTTGCACGGACATCTGAAATGGTAAGTTTTGACTTTGGATAAACATCATCAAAATAAAGCGTCTTAATGAACACTTCCCCTTTTTGTAAATCAGATACAAAAACACCGTTGTCAAAATGTCCCTTCGTGTCCTTGTATCCTCCGGGATATTTTATCGGGTCAAGAGTCAGACGCTTGTTTACGATGTGATTGGTAGCTTGGCCGCCTTGGTAGTCTTTTGTGATGTTCCTTGTTGAACCAAACACATAAAAGCGTGTATAGTAACCGTCCTTGCTTTGGGTTACGGTAGGGACCCCGACATTATCACCGACTTTCAAAGTAAGTTCCGTTCCTTTCTTACACTGTGAAAGGTAAAGCACATTGGTTGACTTATCAGCCCACCACTCAGTTTTACATTCGTTGGCAATAGAAGTAAGTAATGAAAAAATACTGTTTGACTGTGATGATATTGTAATTGTAGCCGGAATACTGTCTGATAGCTGTATGGTCCAGTTTTCTCCTGTCTCATTTCTAATAGCCTGCATCACCATGTACATTGCATCTGCCGGACTTCCAGTAAATTCCCAGTCCATTTCACGCCCCTTAACTGTAGTTCCATCGCTCTCATAGGTATATAATGGTACGGGAATTTTATCCCACTTCATTATTCTTGAATGGAACTGTGGCGTGTACCTATATTCTGCCTCATTCTCACGCAAAGGATTGTATGGCTCAAGAAGTGAGTATCGTTCGTTATTATAGATAATATAAGAACCTGCAGGTAAACACGTAATTTTGTTGTCACTCCAAGACAACTGTACATAATCAGATGTCATTAGCTCCTCATGACAGATAGCTTCCTCTGTAATAAGCGCAAAGCCAATAACATCCCCTGATAATCCATATATTTCAATTCTCACATCCATACCCTCAAAGGTCGCTAAAGAAAAATGGAAGTCCTAAAAATCAAGACTTCCATTTGAAACAATATAGGGAATGTTCGTTATTCGCTTCTATCCATAGGGTTTGGCTCACAGAACTTGCTCGAAACCTTTGCGAAACAACGGTCCGGACTTAGTCCGTATGAGATACTTTTTCCAAGATAAATCAACTTGTATATTTCATCTCCCAATGCTGGAATTTTGATGTTTACCGCACCTTTTTCCAGTTCTGTCTGAAAGGCTTTCTTCTTTGCCCGATAATCACTTTCAGAACTTCCTTCGATGGTAAACTGGAGTGTGATTTCTCGTGAATCCACCTTCGCATTGTCTGTGATTACCCGTTTCCCATGTTCTAGCCTGCTTTCGTTCTCGATATAGTCTTTCATCTCATTGAAGCCGTCAATGGCATCGAGGAAACCATCTCCCATGCGGACGCCCCAAGTTGAAAATGCATCTTTACCGTTAATTAATAAATCTCCTGTCATAATCTTGCTGTATTACGTTTTACCTCAGCTATATCAGCTTGCATTTGTTTAATTGGTTTAATAATTTCACCTGTATTTTCTCTGATTTGCTGTAGTTCCAGATATGAATTGGCCAAAATTGTACGTGTCTCATCGGCGATATTGTACATGCCCGACGCCTGAGCTGTCAAGGCACTGATAGAACCTCGCAGTTCGGTAATGGCGACAGTCTGTTGCTGTTCAGCCGTTTCTATCCTAAGATTAGATTCATACATCGCTGTTGTACGTCCGCTCAGTTCATCAATACTGTCTTGAGATGCTGTTGCATATCCTTTTTTTGAGGTAGACTGTTGCTCGTTGTCACTACTGGTATATCCTATAGCATTTGCAAGGTCGTCTCGTTCTGCCATTGCGTCCTTAACTATGTCATTATAGCTATTTCTAAGGGCTTCTATTTCATTGTCACTAAGCGTTCCATCTTCCATGGCAGAAGCGAAATCGTTGTACCAGTTATTAAGCCTAGTCTTAAACATTTCGCCAACTTTATCTGACAAAACAGCTCTCATAAAGTATTCCGACATGTTATCTGCAAAGTCTTCAGCAGAAGCATCCATATCCATAAGTGTGTCTATGAAATTGTCGTATAAGCTGTCGAAACTTATCTTTGTCAAATTCTCATTCAACACGTTTGTGAGTTCTTCAAGCTCCCCTGCATGCTCGATATATTCCTCAACAGCTTCAAGAGGATTCTTGTGTCCGTCGCTGTCAAATAGTTTCTGCCATTCTTTGGGATTGTTGTCTCGAAGCAGTTCCATCTGCTCAGGCGTGAGATTCCAGAAATCTTCAGAATTCCGGAGTGTTACATCAAATCCAAAACTTTTCAGTGTCTCGCTAAAATAATCCCATCCTGACCAATTACTGTCTGGAGCATGCCCATTAAAGCTGCCCTTACCGCCCAAGCCCATGAATCCATAACCAGTGTTCGTCCATGCTGATGCAAGATTCTTTATTATTTCTTGCTGATTCTCACGCCATTGTTCCTCTGCGTCTTTTGCCGTTAAATAATAATCCAGTGTCTGACCTGCAGTATTACTTTCATCTCCTATGCGTTCCCTTAACCGATCTATACTTTCCTGCAGATATTCATTGCTTTCAGTTAGGCGGCTTACTGTTTTCATGACATCCTTGTCATTACCACCGAGCCATGAATTAAGCCCTCCAAATGTTATAGTAACGTGAGTTCGATGAATTTAGAATAAGGCAAGCTGTGTATCCAATGTGCGTT